>Ga0123337_10000033_pt1 | contig 302304 bp, 242 predicted proteins | sample frozenSSSSmetaG_FD_89792 | JGI IMG/M metagenome (GOLD analysis project Ga0123337, IMG submission 89792) | Glacier valley bacterial and archeal communities from Borup Fiord, Nunavut, Canada, to study Microbial Dark Matter (Phase II) -... | ecosystem: Environmental > Aquatic > Freshwater > Ice...
AGCAACTGTCAACTCGATCTCGTAACCCAACCCTTTCACTCTGCTAAACAGTTTGCCCAGCGAAATATCGATAATTCTGTGCAAATCTTCGCGCTGAAGTGAATTGAATACGATCACATCATCCAACCGATTCAGGAACTCTGGAGAGAATGCCTTACGTAAAGCACTCTGAATGGTACCTTTCATGATCTCATCCTGATTTTCAGACTTCGCTTTGGTAGAGAAGCCAATTCCAGAACCAAAGTCTTTCAAGTCTCGGGCTCCAATGTTAGAAGTCATAATGATGATCGTATTTCTAAAATCAACACGGCGACCTAGTCCATCAGTCAAAATACCGTCGTCAAGTACCTGGAGTAGGATATTAAATACATCAGGATGTGCCTTTTCAATCTCATCAAGTAACACAACACTGTACGGCTTCCGACGAATTTTTTCAGTCAGCTGTCCGCCCTCTTCGTAGCCAACATATCCGGGAGGAGCTCCAACTAAACGAGATACGCTGAATTTCTCCATATACTCGCTCATGTCAATGCGAACCAACGCATCATCTTTATCAAATAGGTAAGTTGCCAAAACCTTCGCCAATTCAGTTTTTCCAACCCCTGTAGGTCCAAGAAAAATAAATGACCCTATCGGCTTCTTTGGATCTTTCAACCCAACACGTGTACGCTGTATTGCTTTAGTAAGCTTTTCGATAGGAGGATTCTGTCCAATGACTTTGGTTTTCAGCTCATCTGCCATGTTCAGGAGCTTTTTACCTTCATCCATCGACACGTTTGTTACAGGAATCCCCGTCATCATTGCTACTACCTCGGCAACGTTGTGCTCGGTAACCGTGTAGCGCTTTTGTTTCGTTTCTTCTTCCCAGGCCAATTTGGCACGCTCCAGCTGATCGATTAGTTTCTTTTCACGGTCACGAAGCTGAGCAGCTTCCTCGTACTTCTGACTCTTAACAACCCTGTTTTTTTCCTGTTTGATATTTTCAATTTGCTCTTCAAGCACTAAAATATCCTCCGGAACGGTAATGTTGCTGATGTGCACACGAGCACCTACCTCATCCAATACATCAATTGCCTTGTCCGGCAAGAATCTATCCGTAATGTATCGCTCTGACAATTTCACAGCCGTGCTGATCGACTCAGGGGTGTAACTTACGTGGTGGTGATCCTCATACTTATCTTTTATATTTTCAAGGATCTGAATTGTTTCCTCAATAGATGTGGCGTCTACCATAACCATTTGGAAACGGCGAGCTAAGGCTCCATCCTTTTCAATATATTGACGATACTCGTCGAGCGTTGTAGCGCCTATACACTGGATTTCTCCCCTGGAAAGCGCAGGTTTAAACATGTTCGACGCATCCAAAGATCCTGAAGCACCACCGGCACCTACGATCGTATGAAGCTCGTCTATGAACAAAATTACGTCTGGTGATTTTTCAAGTTCGTTCATAACGGCCTTCATTCTTTCTTCGAATTGGCCCCGATATTTTGTACCAGCGACCAAAGAAGCCAGATCAAGAGTTACAACTCGCTTCCCAAACAATACCCGTGAAACTTTTTTCTGCACAATACGCAAGGCCAGGCCCTCCGCTATCGCAGTTTTACCTACACCTGGCTCTCCGATCAGGATCGGGTTGTTCTTTTTACGACGACTAAGTATTTGGGCAACGCGCTCTATTTCCTTTTCACGACCAACGATCGGGTCGAGTTTTCCAACTTCGGCCATTTTAGTCAAATCACGGCCAAAGTTGTCGAGCACTGGTGTACGTGACTTCTCAGCACCCTTAGATTCTTTTCCGGATGCAGCTCCACTACCTCCACCAAACATTCCGCCTCTAGCCTCATCGTCACCGTCTTCGGTCTCCGGACCCATGTGGGGTCTTGTTCCTGATGATTGATATTCTAACATTTCCTTGATGACTTCGTAGTTAACGTTAAACTTATGTAAGATCTGAGTACCTACATTGTCCTCGTCACGTAAAATTGATAAAAGTAAATGCTCTGTGCCTATCAGGGGGCTTTTGAAAATTTTAGCTTCCAGATAGGTAATTTTTAATACTTTTTCCGACTGACGTGTAAGAGGGATGTTTTGCAGGTTTTTCACATTATTGGTTGCTGCTCCCTTTGTCGATTGCTCAATGGTCTGCCGGACTTCGTCCAGCGAAACACCAAGTTTTTTCAACAGGCCTATGGCAACCCCGTCGCCTTCACGAATCATTCCTAATAATAAGTGTTCGGCACCAATGTAATCATGACCAAGGCGTAAAGCTTCCTCCCTGCTCAAGGTGATTACTTCTTTCACTCTATTCGAAAATTTTGCTTCCATTATGCAGCAATAAAAATGTGTCTTAATTTTGCAAACGCTGCTTGAACCATCTTTGTTCAAATTGCGTCAATCTTGTTCATTGACCTTCCTAAAATCCCCCTAGCTTCGGGACCCATATTGAAAATCAAATCAACAATACTCAGGTTACTCACAAAATCATTCCCAAAGGTCTGATAGTATTGTACCGGATTATAAAATATAAATGAGTCTGAGGCTTTCTTGTTGTTAATCAACGACATAACATCCATTACAATATTGTCGTTCGAAAATGGTACTGACAAATTGTACTTTATCGGTATGCTAATCCCTACCAATCTAAGACAAATTGTCAATAATTCATAATTTAAGTCAATCAATCGTTCGTGCTTTTTTAACAAAACTGCCTCAAACTCATGAATATAAAACTCAAAATATGGTGATTTTCCGTATGCAGACCTGATGCATCCCAAATGTCGTCTGATCCAGTCCTGACCGTAGTCTATTAAGATATCTTTTGTTTCACAATGAGCTTCATATGATTTTACCGGCACAGTAAGTATATCTGTTTTATTGGCAGTCAATACTTTACACCGATTCCTGTAAGTCTGCTTCCTGTATCGCTCCTCAACATCAATCCAAACATAATCATTGTTCAAAAGGCAGGCGAAATATTCCAGACAGGGCAAATACTGTAGCTCTATTTTTACAACAGTCCCCGGATTACATACAATTTTGTTAGAGGTCACTATCAAATATGATAAAGGCTGGTGATATTATCAAAAATTTGATAATAAATATTTAACGGTGTTCTTATAATACAATCTTAAATATAATCATTACAATTTTAAGATTATACAAACGCATTAACGTCTCCCAACCCCTCCCTTATAATCTGTAAATCATCGGTATTAGCCAACACAATCGTCGAACCAATGTTCCCTCCGTACCCTCCGTCAATCACCATATCTACCTGATGCTGAAACTTTTCATAGATCAGTTCCGGGTCCGTCGAGTATTCGATGATCTCATCATCGTCTTTAATGGAGGTGGTTACGATCGGATTTCCCAGTTCCTTTACAATGCACCTGGGGATCGCGTGATCCGGAACCCTTATACCAACCGTTTTCTTATTGGTATTTAATAGCTTAGGAACATTACTGGTTGCATCGAGGATAAATGTATATGGACCTGGCAACACTTTTTTCATCGCTTTAAAAGTAACGTTACCCACTCTTGCATAATCTGCAATATGGCTAAGATCGTAACAAATAAAAGAGAAATTATTTTTTTGAGGTTTTACACCTTTTATTCTTGCCACTTTCTCAACAGCCCTTGAATTGTATATGTCACAACCCAAACCATAGACAGTATCCGTGGGATAAATAATTACGCCTCCATTACGCAGGCATTCCACCACCTGACGTATCTTCCTTTCATCGGGGTTATTCGGGTAAATTTTAATGAATTCAGCAGGCATATCAGTAACTAACTTTCAGGTTTAACAATTCTCAGGGCTAAAACCTCTCGGTCAGTAAAATATTTATGGAAATTTGTAAGGTAAAATCTATAAATCCGATTGACGGGCAATCTCATCTTGCAAAGGAAAACGATAAAATCTGTCTGCCATCCCGGATTTTCAATATAGTTTAATAATCTCCGAAACCTGACGGCCAACTCGAATTCCTGTGCATAAAGGCATTTCCTTATAAATGTACGGATCCTGGCAGCCAAAAGATCAAATTCTTCCTGATCCCTGTTGATGTCATATGCTTTGTTGCAAACGATGTAATACGATTCAAGCATTCCGCTTTTCTTCTTATAAACCCTTGTGCCTAATGAACCCGGAGCATTTCGTTTCAAAGTAAGGACTTCGTCCTGATAATAATAATTGTATTTTACCGAAGACCTTACCCAAAAGTCAAAATCCTCAAAAGCCAGTGTTTCGTCATAGCCGTTCATTTCTCTCAAAACCCTGGTTCTGATCATCATCGTAGGCGTACAAATGAAATATTTTTGTAAAATATGCTTATAAACGTCTCCAAAAGGGATATTTTGCACCGCCTTTCCAGCTGTATCTGTTTCGTAGTGATCTTTGATAAAGCTACCCTTTGCATCAATATGACCAGCATTGGAAAAAATAACGCCATAACTTTCGTCCAATTTTTCAAAAGCGTCTACCTGACGCTCAATTCGTTCGGGCAGAAAGACATCATCTCCCGACAGATCAATAATATACTTACCTCGTGCCATAGCAAGCCCCTGATTAAAGGCTTTGCATAGGCCCAGATTCCTGGAATTTCTAATCAAACAAAATGACTCAGAAGCATGCTCAACCTCTTCTATAACCCCAAGTGTACCATCAGTACTCGCATTGTCAATCACGATCAATTCAACGTACGGATAGGTTTGTTGCGAAATGGATCTTAGTGTTTCTCCGATATATTTTTCCTGATTGTAAGCAGTCAGGACTACTGTTACCAGTGGTTTTTTCATAATCTCAATTCTCGACTTTCAGCTCGTATTATTTTACATATCAGGCATTTAATACGAATTGTACCATCGAAGGTCACAAACAAAACCGTGCCAACGAAGAAATAGAGATGTTACTTATTATACGGCATTTTGAGCCGATATGTTGCGTAGCTTTTTTTGAGCAGTAGTAATACTAGCATTTACCTCAAAGCCAAAAATGATCAGTAACGCAAGCAAATAAAACCAAATCATCAAAGCGATCATGGTGCCTATCGAGCCATAAAGCTTATTGTACGAACTAAAATTGGATAGGTAGAAGGAAAACCCGTAGGTAGATAACAAAATTAGAACTGAAGCAATGACTGATCCTGCGTTTAAAAAAGTAAAGTTGCGACCGTGTGTTGGTGCGAAACGATAGATCAATGAAATGGTCAGCATGAGCGCGCCAAAGCTAATGAGGTACCTCGTGATATTGAGTAGAATAATTGTGCCTTTACCCTGCATAACCGGCCCGACCAAGTTTATTACGATATCTCCAACAATCAAAAGCACCACAGAAAGAAAAAGAACAATTACCAAAAGCAGAGTAAGCGCAATGGCAATCGCTCTAATTTTCAAAAAACCGCGGGTGGGCACATCCTCATATACCATATCAAAAGACCTCATTAAAGACATCATTCCATTGGTCGATGCGATCAGCGTAAAAATAAATCCAATGGAAAGCACACCCTTCCGTGGTCTGCTCAAAATATCAAGAATGGTTTGGTCCGCTTCCTGGTATAAACCTTTGGGCATCACCTCCTGCAGCATTCCCATGATTTGTTTGTCCAAATCTGCAATCGGGATGTAAGGAATGAGCGTAAATAAAAAAATGATTGCCGGAAAACATGCCAGGGTAAGACTATAAGCTACGGCGGAAGCACGCTGGTCAATGTCATATTTCCTATTGTTCTTTACGAGATTTCTCAATATGTCGTAAAGTGAAATTTTGTCACGAAAAAACATCGTGCTTTGCAACCAAAGTATAAGGCGCTTGACGTGGCGGTTTTTCAACAGTTTTTCAAGCATATGGTTTCTGTTCTGTGTGTATGGGGAATTCAAGAGGGATCTCTCGACTGGTAATTTCAAATCCGGTGGCGGACTGAAACGAGCTCAGCCCCTTCAAAATAGGGTTTCAACATGTCCAAAAGCCTATCAGGAGCTACGCACAATCTGGCATTGTCGCGTCGTTGAAAAACAAGTGTTGTTTCTCCTACATTCAAAAGCGTCGCGTCCTGGTTTCTTATTTCATATTCAAAAACGACCCTGACTTTCGGCATGGATCGGATTTTAACTGTAATACTTAATTCATCATCGTAACGGGCAGGTTGAAGATAGCGCGACCGGTTTTCATAAACTGGCATCATTACACCTTCGTCCTCCATCGCCTTGTAATGAAATCCAATACTTCTCAATGCTTCCACACGACCGATCTCATAGTAACGAGCATAATTTCCGTAATACACGTACCCCATTTGATCCGTATCCGCATACCGTACCCGTATTCCTTTCACTTCGTATATGAACATAATTAGCACCAAATTTACAAGTCACACAATAAAAAGATCGAGGCAAGTCGAAACTTTAAACTACATCTCAGCATGACCCTTACTTCATAATTTTCAACCGATTGAGTTCTGCCTGATACATCCGGGCATTATTCAGGTGATCGGCATAAGTCGTTGCAAATGCATGATAGCCGGATAAATCGGCCTTCGCGCACATGTAGAGATAGGGATGTCTGTCATAATTCAGAACAGCATCAAGTGATTTCAAGTCAGCTACCCTGATGGGTCCCGGAGGCAAGCCAACATTTACATACGTGTTATATGGAGACCTTACCCGCAGCTGTTCATTTAGTATTCTTTTTATCGCAAAATCCTGTAAAGCAAATTTGATCGTCGGATCCGCCTGCAATGGCATTAGTGCGTTCAACCGATTCATGTAGAGTCCCGCCACTTTCGGTCTTTCGTCAACTTTGCGAGCCTGTTCTTCTTCCACAATAGAGGCTAGAATAGAAACCTGAATCGGCGTCAGCCCGATCGACTTCGCCTTCTCAACTTTTTCAGCGTTCCAGTATCTTTTATATTCGCTATGCATCCTGTCAAGAAACTTCTCTGTATTGGTCGTCCAGAAAATATCGTAGGTATTGGGAAGGAACATCGAAACAATCGTCAACGTATCGAGTCCGTACTTCTGACATACTTCCTGATTATCAAGCGCTGCTCTGAATTTATCCTCACCAAACTCAAATCGGTTTCCAATTCTCTTGATCAAATCCTCTTTGAGGCGAATATTGTTGAATGTAAGCTTGACGGCGTCCTGAGAGCCCGACAACAACTTTTTGAGGGCTGCGTAATTATTTGTCTCCGGCTTAATCACGTATCGCCCGGGTTTGATATTTTCAGGGTACTTTAAGAATTTCGCGAGAAAACGAAATGAGATATGATCGGCTATGACATCATGCTTATTCAGGGTATCCAGGACGGTCTCGTAAGTCGCCCCTTCCGGAATTAGCAAGGCAAAACTGGTTTGCTTATTGGCCTGAAGATTTGGCGTTTTAAAGATTTGCCAAAAATAGAAAGTAAAGGTTGTTGTGAGAATTGCAAGGGCAAGAAATAACCCTACTTTTAAATTACGCGACATTTTTCTAAATACTTTTAATTAAACGCAATAATTGATCCCGTTGTCAATTGGCTTTGATTGATGTTTTCCCTAAATCTGTTCCTCAAATGGAATACCAAAACGCTTCGCAAGATCGGACAGTGACAAAATTACCGGCTCCAGAAGCTCTATCCCTTCTACACTTCTGATTGCCTCCAACTCTCTCTCCGGATCACCAGGAATAATAACCTGCTTACCTTCAACCGCTCTGGCACCTCTGAAAGCACGAATCCATTTATCCATATCCGCCTTAAATTCTTCGGTTGGCCGAAAGCCATCTACACGCATTGCGCCCAAAAAATGCCCTGTACCGAGACCAACTCCCTGTCCCGCAGCCATAAAACCGGCAGTTGCAAAAGGAGGTACCCATGGGCCAAAATTGGCGCCGGACAGAACCCCGGAAAAAATATCCACAATCGCACCAAGCCCATATCCTTTGTGACTCCCATGCTCGCGGTCTGTTCCCAAAGGCAGCAGCCCTCCCCCACTCTTCACCGCATTTGAATCCGTAGTAGGCTTTCCTTCCGAATCCTGTGCCCAACCGATCGGCGCAGGCAAGCCTTTACGTTGCAATATTTCAAATTTACCGTAAGCGACGGCAGTTGAAGCGAAGTCGGCCACAAATGGCGGCTCCTCTCTTGCAGGCACAGCGACGGCTATTGGATTGGTACCCAATAATTTATCAAGCGAGAATGTTGGAGTTACCAACGGCGCAGCGTTCGTCATGGTCCAGCCGATCATATCTTTTTCCAACGCCAGCATCGCGTGATAGCCTGCTATTCCAAAATGATTGGAGTTTCTCACTGAAACCCAGCCAGAACCCACCTTTTCGGCTTTTTCCATGGCGATTTGCATCGCTTTGGGTGCAACTACCAAGCCCAAGCCACGGTCTCCATCAACAACAGCAGTACTGGGAGTCTCGTAAACAACTTTAACCTGGGGCGAGGGGTTGAGTCTCCCATTGTCGTATAATCTGACGTAGCCCGCAAGTCGGGCAATCCCATGGGAATCTACACCCCGCAAATCAGCACAAATTAGCACGGTAGCCGCAAGAGAAGCTTCTTCCTGCGAACATCCTATTGCTACAAATACTTCTTCTGTGAAGCGCTTTAAATATTCGGATTGATACATAATTTCTTAACCAGTTGATTTTCCGTAATTGCGCACTTCTCGTGAAAAACACAGCTTTTGAACCGGAAAGCTACAAATATCTACATTCGATACTGAGCTTACAATATTTAAGCACGAGTATCTGGTTTTTATAAAACAAAAGTCTGGTGCAAAGCATGCAGCCATTGAACTAAAACCAATGAAAAACAGTATTTTTAATATGTATTTCAGGGTTGGAATACTTATGAGAAGCTTATTGGTTTTAGAAAAAATAATTGATGGAAATTAACAATACATTTTTGAAACGGGTTCTGAGCTATTTTATACGTGGCCTTGTGTTGGTTGCGCCACTCTATATCACAGCGCTGATAATCTGGACAGGTGTAGAGTTTCTGGATAATATCATCCCCATCAATATTCCGATTTCAAAGGATCAGACTGTTTATTTACCTGGCCTTGGCATTTTGATTATCCTTTCAGGCATTATTCTTCTGGGTTTTTTCTTTTCGACGGTCGTACCGCAATCCTTTTTCAAATTTACTGAGGGTATTATGCGCAGGATTCCACTGGTTAGCCTGATATATTACTCCATCAAAGATCTTGTTCTCGCTTTCGTGGGTGATAAAAAGAAATTTAATCAACCCGTGTTGGTGACGATGTATAAGGAGACAGGTATTAAAAAAATTGGTTTTATAACACAAACCGATTTGAGTCATTTGGATATTCATGATCACGTAGCTGTTTACATGCCACTCTCTTATGCTGTTGCCGGGGAATTGTTCATCGTGCCAACCGAAAATGTTACTTTGATTCATGCAACATCAACCGACATTATGAAGATGCTTGTTTCAGGAGGTGTTTCTGTTAAAGTTTCGAAAGAAGAGGTGGCGCATGAAGAACTGGACCTGAACTGAGACAGATACAACAAACTGTAGATCTTACCCGTTTAAAAAAATGATTCCCTATCTTTGAGCAATCCATTTTTTATATGAGAACAGTAGCTTTTTTCCTCATACTTTTTTCCCTGGTGAATTTACCAGTCTTTGCTCAAGACCACTATGATCCCGCAAAGGCGCTGTCCAGCGAAGAGCTCTTTCTCAAACAAAACGGCACAAATCGAATTATAAGCGTGCCAGGGCAAAAGTACCTGGCACTTGACGCTTCTCCCTGGATTGGTGGATTCCATAGATACAGGTTCTTCCCGGGGGATAATTTGAAGTTTAGGATGAAAAATGAAACAATCAGATTCGATGAGACTATTGCGAGTGTAGCTGATTCAAGTTTTACCATTGGCGTTGTTAATGAAGCCGCTTCCAGGATGGACTACCAGGCAATACCTTTGAAGGACGTGAAGTTGGTGAAAGTCCATAGAAGAATACCCTTTATTTCTCAGGCCGGCATTTACTTCCCACTCGCTGGATTGATTTATATCGGAGCAGATTTTTTCAACAAAGGCGTTGATAATAAACGTTATACCACCGATGCATCTTCCCTTGTCGTCGGTGGCGCTTTTATCGTAACAGGCCTTATTTGTTACAAACTTACATTCTCTTCCCTGAAGGTTAATGGTAAAAATAAGCTAAAAGTGCTTGAAACGTACTGAGGAATCACGGCTAAGTTTAAATACAATTCCTTCTTAAGATTGGTTATAAAATCTCCCCGTTCATATAGCCGTAATTGTTCGCTTCTGAGTACCCATTTTCGATTAAAATAGCAATTTGACATATTCTACCATAGTGAAATCCATTCTCGTACATCCCCCAAAACAACCAATACGTGCGCAAATTCGTCTTGCTGCATCCAAAAGCGAATGTAATCGTGCACTAATAATCAACGCATTGACAGGTTTCGAATGCGATCTTTCCAATATATCCGAGGCGCGCGATTCCCAAACCATGCTAAGGTTGTTGAAATCCGATGACCTGATCGCCGATGTCATCGATGCAGGCACAACCATGCGATTTCTTACGGCATATTTTACGGTAACCGGCCAGGAGAAAATTATGACGGGCACGCCACGGATGTGTGAACGCCCCATAGGTATACTGGTGGATGCGCTGAGAGCACTTGGCGCTGATATAGAATACCAGAATATCGAGGGCTACCCTCCAATGAAATTGAATGGATTCAATTATTCCGGCAATAACGAACTCAGCATCAAGGGTGATGTAAGCAGTCAATATATTTCCGCCTTACTACTGGTTGCTCCACAACTTCCTGGTGGGCTGACTCTGAAACTGGAAGGAGAAGTTGGGTCAAAGCCATACATTGAGATGACCTTGAAGCAAATGGGCTTTTTTGGAATTGACTATAAAGTATCATGGGAAACGAATACCATAACTGTTCCCCCTCAAAAATATAAATCTCAACCCTACGCAATCGAATCGGATTGGTCGGGTGCCAGCTACTGGTATAGCATTGTTGCCTTGGCCGAAGATGCAGAAGTTGAATTATTGGGCTTAAAAAAGGATTCCCTGCAAGGTGACAGCGCGATTGTCGATATCATGCATCATCTTGGTGTTGAAAGCATTTTTACGGAGGGTGGCGTTTTATTAAGAAAAACTCATGCTGCTGCCTCTATCGGCTGGGATTTTACCGATTGCCCTGATCTCGCTCAGACGGTAGCCGTGTGTTGTGCTGTGAAAAACATTAACCTGTCTTTAACGGGTATAGAGAGTCTAAAAATAAAAGAAACAGACAGAGTGTTTGCCTTACAGGAAGAGCTCAAAAAACTGGGTTCTCAATTAAAAGAAATCGAAGCAAATCACCATTACGAAGTGACATCAATTCCAGGAGATATTGTACCTGCAACGCCGTCAATACACACTTATGACGACCACAGAATGGCTCTGGCATTTGCCCCGGTTGGCATGGTGAGACCTATTATCATAGAAGATCCTGATGTAGTAGTAAAATCTTATCCGGGTTATTGGAAGGACCTTGCAAAAGTTACTTCCTGGGAAGAACTGCAACTTTCCTGACCTGTAAAGTCGTTGGGATAATTATTAGATAATATTTACTTTAACGACTTTTCTTTTTCATCAAGCTAAAACTCGTATGACTGCCGCGCTTTCATTTATCGGAGCAATCCCGATCTGGATATACATTATATTCATATTAGTATTTATCGCTCTGCGGGATATTCTTCAAAGAAAACATACAATCCAACATAATTTCCCCCTATTCGGCCATTTCAGGTATCTGATCGAGAAAATTGGCCCCGAATTACGCCAGTATGTTGTCGCAAACAACCGGGAGGAGCTTCCATTTAACCGAAGACAAAGATCCTGGATCTACGCTTCTTCCAAAAACGAAAACAATTACCAGGGATTTGGAACCGATCAGGATATGCAGGAAGCCGGGTATGTTTTCATAAAACCCGCAATGCTCCCATACAAGTTACCGATCGCACACCCGCACCATTCGAATAATGGAAAAGATCCTGATCATTACACAATTCCCTCAACAAAACTGATTGGAGAATTCCATGGCAGGAAACGCCCCTATCGCCCCAGATCCATTGTCAATGTAAGTGGAATGAGTTTTGGTTCATTGTCGTCCAAGGCAATTGAATCGCTCAATAAAGGTTCTTTCGAATTTGGGAATTATCACAATACTGGCGAGGGAGGCCTCTCTCCATACCACAAATTTGGTGCAGACGTGGTATTCAATATGGGGACGTCTTACTTTGGTGTCCGTGATGAAGAGGGAAACTTTTCAATGGAAAGATTGATTTCCATGGTTCAAAAAAATCCGTCGGTTCGTATGATTGAGCTCAAACTTTCGCAAGGTGCTAAGCCAGGTAAAGGTGGTGTTCTTCCAGGAAGCAAAATAACTGCCGAGATAGCCGAAATAAGAGGAGTTCCAGTGGGAAAGGATGTTGTATCGCCTCCTTACCATAGTGCGTTTTCTGACATTCAGGGAATGGTGGATTTCATTGAACAAATGGCCGAAGCGACAGGTATACCCATTGGAATTAAATCTGCAGTTGGCAAGACCGAAATGTGGCAGCAGCTTGCTGACATCATGGTAAAAACGGGCAAGGGGCCTGACTTCATTACGATTGATGGAGGCGAAGGAGGGACGGGTGCTGCACCGCCTTCATTCGCGGATCATGTTTCCCTTCCATGGGTTTACGCTTTCAGTACGGTTTACAAAATTTTCGAGGCTAGTAATCTCACTGATAAAATCACGTTCATCGCTTCCGGCAAACTTGGCCTGCCTGCTCAGGCTGTCATGGGATTTGCAATGGGAGCAGATGTAATAAATGTGGCAAGAGAAGCCATGATGTCGATCGGCTGTATTCAGGCGCAATCCTGTCACACCAACCGTTGCCCAACCGGCATTGCCACCAATAATAAATGGCTGGAAGCAGGGCTTGATCCAACGCTTAAAAGTCATAGGTTCAATAATTATATGAGAACCATGGCTAAAGAAATTACGGAAATCACGCATGCCGCCGGCTATGAGCATCCTTGTCAGTTTGGCATGAATGATATAGATCTATCTATGGGAGACAACAACATGACCAAATCTTTGGCCCAGACGTATGGTTACTTGAAGGTTCCGGTGAAGTATCAGGGAATAGACGCATTGCTACATTGTCCTCATCTGGGAGGAAGAAAAACTATTGACGAGTCAGTTGTATAATGTCTGAGCAAGGAGAGATCCCTTGATTCCAAATGGGTATACCAAGAAAAGCAGTTCGATTCATACTATTGACGATTGTAGCTTGCGCATGCAGGCCCAACACCGAACTGATTCAATTCGAGCCTCTTTCGTATTACCCCATAGCAACAGGCAAGTTCACAGAATATGAGGTAACAAAAACGACATACTCACTCTCCCAGGATCCTCAAACCAAAAAAGCATTGATTCGTGAAAGTATTGGTGACTCCTTTGCAGACGCAGCAGGACAGGTCGTCTTCAGATTGAATTATGCCACCAACTATGGAGTTAACATTTGGAAACTCGATTCTGTAAACACCGTTTGGCAAACCGTTGATAAACTGTTCGGAGTTGAAAGCGGGCAAATTATTGTTAAATTGAGTCTTCCAATAAATGAACGCAACGTTTGGAATGGAAATGCGTATAACTTTTCAGGGGAACGGCGTTATCATGTAAAAAATGTGGATATGCCTTTCAAAGCCGGACCCATTTTGTTTCCTAAAACGGTGACGGTTGTGCGGCAAAATGACTCAACACTTATTAGCCAACGCAAGCATATTGAGATATACGCCGAAGGTGTTGGCTTGATTCAAAAGGAAATATCATATTTAAATTTTTGTTACTCAACTGATTGTAAAACCAAAGGTATCATCAATTCAGGATGGAGTGAAATCAGCGTTATTAAAAATTATGGCAAATGACAATTCGATCTTTATTCTTAACCACCACTTTTTTATTAATCGGATTCACATATTGTAGAGCGCAAAGCAGCCCAAGATATTTTATTCTGTTTAAAGACAAGGCGAACTCTCCATTTTCTGTAAGTAAGCCAACCGATTATTTATCGGCCAGATCCATTGCGAGGCGAACAAGGCAAAAAATTCAAATTACGGAAAATGATTTCCCGGTAAACCCCACCTACGTCACAGCCATAAAGCAAACCGGAGCATTAGCCATATTTCCTTCGCGATGGTTCAATGGATTGGTAGTCGAAGCAAACGCCTCACAACTTGAAGCGATTAAAAAATTATCTTTCTTTAAAGGTATAGAGCTCAACTTGCCTATTGCAAATATCAGTTCAAAATCTCCGGGCATTGAACGAACAGCCACTATCTCTCAGAAATTTGAGACAACCGAGGACATTGACTATGGAAAGATGCGTGATCAGCTTGCGTTATTAGGCGTTGAGCAGTTGCATCAAAAAGGGTTTCACGGTGAAAATATGCTAATTGCCGTTTTTGACAACGGTTTTGTAAAAGCCAATGAAATCGATTATTTCAAACCCATTTTTGATGAAAAAAGACTTTTAGATACTTATAATTTCCTTACCCGCCAATCTAATGTGTACGCCAGCGGAGATCATGGGCGAGCTGTATTGTCCATCATTGCAGCCTATAAACCCGGAACATTGGTTGGCCCCGCTTACAAAGCAACTTTTGCCTTGTATACCACAGAAAGTGAGCCTATTGAATCTCCTTATGAGGAAGTGACCTGGCTCATGGCGGCAGAACGCGCTGATAGTGTGGGAGTTGATGTCATAAACTCTTCTCTTGGTTACTATAATTTCGAAGGGGAATTTAATACGCCAGGTTACAACTACCCTTATTCAAAGATGGATGGTAAAACAACCATTATTTCACGGGCCGCAAGAATTGCCTCGCGCAAAGGCATGATTGTCGTCAACGCCGCAGGTAATGAGGGTACGAAACCATGGCACTATCTGGCAGCACCAGCCGATGTTGACTCTGTGCTTAGCGTTGGCGCAACTGATTATCTTCGCAATTACGCTTCCTTTAGTTCTTGGGGGCCTAATGCAGCCAGACAACTCAAACCTGACGTTGCGGCCGTAGGCGCCGGTACCATTGTAGGAAATACAGCCGGCACCGCTTCTAGTGGGAGCGGGACCTCTTTTGCTTGCCCCCAGATTACTGGTCTGGCAGCCATTCTGTGGCAATCCTATTCCAATTTAACGTCACAGCAAATTATTTCCGTTCTTAAAAAATCAGGTCATCAGGCAGCTAAGCCGGACACTTTGCTTGGATATGGCGTGCCGGATGTAAAAAGAGCAGAAGCAATTATTTTGGCAGATTATCCGATTTTGGGCACAGAAAAAGAAAATCTGGTTTCCATCGTTGTGTCACCAAATCCGGTTCAGGATAATCTTAATATCGACTTTCCTGCGAACCTGGTCGGACAAAAAGTGGATCTTTCAATTATACTTCCCAATGGAGCGGTGTTATCACAGGAAAGTGTGACAGTAGAAAAGCAGGTTCCGTTGAATGTAAAAAGCCTGGACACCGGATTATATTTACTGAGGATCAATGTAAAAGATCAGGTGAGAACGCTGAAAATTCTAAAACAATAGTACCTAAATTACTTTACGAACCATGCGCAAGATCGATTCGGAATCATTCAAATGATGCACTTCTGATAATGGCACCCACCTGACCTCTTTGGATTCGGCATTGATCGCCAGTTCCTGATCAGGATCTGCTTCGAATAAAAAACGAATATCGTAGTGGTAATGCTCAGGATCTTTACTGTTCGCAGGAATCAAGTGAACATCCAGGTCAAAAATCCCAGTCTGAGCTAAGGACACACTTGTAAGCCCGGTTTCCTCGGTTACTTCCTTTTCTGCCACAAAAGCTACATCGGAATCTCCGTCGCAATGTCCGCCTGGCTGAAACCAGCGATCCAACTTTCTGTGATGCATAAGCAAAACCCGATCCCGATCCGGTGAGATCACCCATCCGGAAGCAGTAACATGTCCTGCTACAAGCGTTCGCTCAAAGCAATCGGCATTATCCTCGACAAACTTTATTGTTTCCTGATACATGTCATATTCAATCCGATTTGAAGGAACATACGATTTAAGCAAAGAAAGTACAGGGTCACGCTTCATTTATACGTTTATTTTATATTTTAATTCTAATTTCGCTGCAAGTTTAAGTTATCAATAACAAACCATCTTAATTTCCAAATGAAAAAGTATTTATTATCTGTCGCCTTGACGATTGTTGTTGCGACAGCTTCCTTAGCCCAACGTACACCTCAGGCCAGCCCGGCTGCCACGGTGATGCAGACAGTTGGCATAACCGATTTCACTGTTAAATACTCACGACCAAATATCAGAAGCCGGTCAGTATTTGCCGATAGCTCTGCGTTAGCACCTTATAATCAATTATGGCGTACAGGCGCAAATCAGGCCACAACTTTGGAAGCGAGTACGGCGTTCTGGTTTGCCGGGAAAAAAGTACCTGCCGGCAAATACGCGTTGCTGTCAATACCAGGCGGCGGAATATGGACGGTTATCCTGAACAAAAATTTCAGTGTAGGAACCGATGGCTACAAGGAATCCGAGGACGTTGCACGTGTAGTAGTAGTTCCTTCTTCTGCAGATTACAAAGAATCCTTCACAATCGATTTCTCGAGTATTACCGACAGCACTGCTAATCTCAATATTTCCTGGTCATCAGTAACAGTTCCGGTTAAAATTGCAACTGATACACAAGAGCTTACGATGGCTTCTCTCAATAAAGCAGTTGCTGAAAAACCCGAAGATCCGGCAGTTTTGCAAAGCACAGCCGGTTATTTGTTGTCGAAAGGGAAAGACTTATCACAGGCTCTGGCTCTGGCAGATAAATCAATCGGGCTAAAAGAAACTTTTTCCAACCTCTGGCTTAAAGCCCAAATCCTTGGAAAACTAGGTAAAGTGGCGGAAGCTTTACCAATTGCACAAAAGGCCTTAACTGTTGGTGCTGCGTCAGGTGATGGAGCGTTTGCCAGTTTTTACAAAGGACAGATTGAAAATGGCATCAAAGCGCTTCAAGCTAAGATGCCAGTGGTGAATGAAGCCGCCAAAGTGGTAAAAAAAGCAAAAAAGAAATAATTTCCCCTACTTGTAAAAAGGATAGAAGAAGGACCGCCAGAAAAGTTTGGCGGTCCTTCTTTTTGAACGAGGAATTAACTCACGAAATAAAAACGCTGGTACTCGTACCGCATAGGCAATCGCCCCAACTTTTGATTTCAGAGGAGCTATCTACTTGATTCTCATCTGCAAAATCTAAAATAGAAATTGGCTTTTCTTCAAACTTCCAAATCCGAAAATCCCCCGCAAAACACTCCTCTCGCCATTGATCCAATTAAATTCTTATTAAAGATCACCCATTCAATGATTTAAAATAAAACTATATCGCGAAAATATTTAATTTTATCGCTTTGTAACCTAACATCGACAAACCTAAGATTAAAATTGCTTTTTAAATGAGATTGAGTTTAAATGCCCTTCGCCTTCTAGTACTTATTGAATTATTTAATATTGGTGTATGCAATGCGCAACGCTTCTACTCCGTAGTATTTACAGATCTACCCCAGGATATGCAATTGTATGCGCGTGATGACAACAACGTCGCATCCATCCCAATTAACGGTTTTATCGAATTGCCTGACTGGGATCACGTTTCTGTGGTAACTTTTAGAAACAAAAAACGAATTGGTGTAGCAAAATCAAACATCAATTATGCGGTGTCAAACAAAGGAACGTTTAGCCTTTCAACTTCAATAAAAGCCGAAACAGCAGATTATGACATTGAAGTTTATGTTTGCAAGAATGCAACAGACTCTGTTTTGATCGTAAAGCGAACTGAGATCATAGCGGGGGATTTTTACGTCGTTAGTGGCCAATCCAACGCTGCAGCCACGATTTACGGGACCTGGTCGAGCAAATATTGTCGTACTGTGGCCCGCATTCCAGACAATGATCCTACCATCACCGCAGGAGATACCCTGTGGATAAATGCATCCTGGTCCCACACGTACGTTGGTGCATGGGAGCTTGAAATGCAAAAAAGCATTCTCGAAAATGAGGGAATACCTACCTGTGTCATAAACGGCTCATTACCTGGAGCCAAGCTCAGCACTTTTTTGGACCGTGATTCCAATAACCCTGCTAACCCTGTAAATTTGTCAGGGCTTTTGTTACACAGAGTACGCAAGTCAAAGGCTACACGAATAAGAGCATTCATCTGGATGCATGGTGAGCAGGAAGTTTTCGAAAGTATACCAGGATATGACGTAGAATACAGCCAATTGTACAAGAACTGGACTATCGATTATCCGCAAGCTGATCAGTTTATTGTCGTACAAACCAATCTCATTTTACTCAATTATACTGCGAATCATTCCATTCCAGGTGAAATACGGGACTTTCTAAGAAGAACCAAGTCTCTGTATCCAAAGACAGAAACTTTTACCTCGATCGGAACCCCGTTTTATGATGGTGTTCACTATGAGAGAAACGGTTATGAAGAATTCGGCCGACGTTTTTACCGATTTCTTGCCCCGACCAGATACGGCAGGACCACAGACGAAAACACCAAATGTCCGGACATTCAAAAGGTTTTTTATAGCACTTCCGAAAAAAAGGAGATCACAATCATATTTGATCAAGGCCAGGAACTGAGATGGCCCAAGGATACCGTAGTTACGGGGCAGAACGGCAGTCCTATCACAATGAGTTTAAAAAACCTTTTCTATCTAAACGGAGACGAAACAAGTTTCCCTTTTAAATCAGGCGCGGCCCGAAATAACGTCGTCACGCTCTCGCTTAATAGCCCGGGTTCTGCCGCTAAAATTAGCTATCTACCTTCTTTTTACCCAAACAACCTGCCGCTCAGAGAGCCTGCCTCATTTAATATTGGCCTTTTCAATGGGCCTTACCTGATCAACAAAAATAATCTTGGCGCCTTTTCATTTAATAATGTCGTGATAGGAGACCCTCTGGAGATTACCAAATTCAGTTCCGAAGAGTCTCCCTCAGGTTCCGTAATGCTCAAATGGGACCTGGTAAAAAATGCTACATCCTACATATTGGAGAGGAGATTGGAAACGGACCAGGAGTTCACCAAAATTAAGGATTTTGAAACTTCCTCTGCTGCCTATGAGGATCGAAATGTGTTGGGTAATACCAGGTACATTTATCGCCTAGAGGCGCTAAATAATAACGCAGAGTCTGCGCCTAAAGAAACCTCTATTACATTTTCTCCCATTTTGGCCATTGAACCAACCTCTTACGGCGCGTTTCAAGCCTACCCTAACCCAACGAAAGAAGTTTTATATATTGTCTTCAAAAAACCAGTTTCGGGTCAAATACTTGTGACTGATGCGGCCGGTCAGAAAATCCAGACAGATCTGATAGTAAACAAAACAGAGTACTCGGTTAGATCATCAAAATGGCCATCGGGTGTTTACGTCATCTCCCTTCAGGACTCACAAAATAAGAGCGTCCTCACAGCAAAAATAATTAAAGACTGAGTCGGTGAATGTAGATCTTGAGCGCGTTCCATAGGCCGAATAATCCCCTATAATTTGAAGTATTTTTTTCCAATGACAACTCCTGAATACAGTTCAGGTTAGCTTCATAACAAGAATTTCGCGCCGTCATCTAAAAAATTTTGGAACGCTCCATTGAAAACGGACAGCCAAAATCCGGATGACAATGATTACCATAGAGGCTGTGATAAATGAAACGTTACGATCGATTTCAAACCGGTCTAGCACCAAATAGACGCAGGCGCCAGCCAAGCAAGCGGTTGCATAAACCTCTTTACCATAAATGATCGGGATTTCATTGGTCATCACATCACGGATGACGCCACCCATGACAGCTGTAAACACACCCATGATCGCTGCGATTTCAGGGCGGACACCTAAATGCAAGACTTTTTCGGTGCCGACGATTGTAAAAAGAGCGATACCCCAGGTATCGAAGAAGAAAAGTGTTTTGCGAAGGCCGACCAAGTATTTGTAAAACACAAAGGTTACCAGAATCCCCGCCATTATTGCATAGATAAATGTGATATCATTTACCCATACCAAAGGGTAGCTATCCAACAAAATGTCCCTGATCGTGCCGCCTCCAATGGCTGAGATAAAGGCCGTAAAGCTGGCCCCAAACCAGTCCTGATGCTTCTGATCTTTCATTGCCAGCGCACCGGAAATGGCAAAAGCGAAAGTGCCGACTATTTCTAAAACGTACTGAATACTCATATCAATTTGAAAGATCAAAGATGAAAATGGAGAACGAAATTTTAGTTCTCATTTTTCATCCTTCATCTAAACAGCGACCGGTGCTTTAATTCCTGGCCATGGATTGTAGTTTTGAAGCTCAAAGTCTTCAAATTTGAAATCGAATATACTTTTCACATCAGGATTAATGACCATTTGGGGAAGTGGTCTTAACGCTCGGCTCAATTGCAGTTCAACTTGTTCAAGGTGATTACTGTAAATGTGGGTATCGCCACCTGTCCAAACAAAATCTCCTAAATCCAAGTCACACTCCTGAGCAATCATCATGGTCAGCAAAGCATAGCTGGCAATATTGAATGGAACACCGAGAAAGACATCAGCGCTGCGCTGATATAATTGACATGAAAGTTTGCCCTTCGTTTCACCAGCATCCGTATCAGGCGGCGCTACATAAAATTGAAAAAGTGCGTGACATGGCTGCAGTTTCATCTTCGAAAGCTCTGATGGATTCCAGGCCGAAACAATTATACGACGTGAGTCCGGGGATGATTTCAATAATTTCAAAACCTCATTCAACTGATCAAACGATTTCCCGTCAACGCCCTCCCAGCTTCTCCACTGCTTACCATAAACAGGTCCCAAATCTCCATTTTCATCTGCCCACTCATCCCAGATCGAGACGCCGTGATCCTTCAGATACCTGATATTCGTTTCTCCTCTCAAAAACCACAAAAGTTCATAGATAATCGATTTCGTGTGCACTTTTTTCGTGGTCACCAACGGAAATCCCTGCTTCAGATCGAAACGCATTTGGTAGCCGAAGACACTAATAGTGCCCGTCCCGGTACGGTCCGTTTTACGAACGCCGTGTTGAAGAATGTGTCGAAGCAGGTCGTGATATTGTTGCATTGAACGTTAGTTTCTTGTTAAGGTAACTTATTAATCTATGCTGCGGCAATTTCTACGCTGTGCGTGATGGTCGCCAGCGCTTCCATTTGGGCTGTCGCAGAACAATATTTCTCCATAGAGAGAGAAATAGCTCGGTTTATTTTATTTTCATCAAGGTCATTCCCGGTAAATTTGAAAGTAAGGTGAATTTTCCTGAACGGTGATCGTTTGGTGCCCTCTTCAGGAGAACGGTCCCCATCGGCTTCAATTTTAAAGTCTGTTATATCCTGCTTTTGTTTTTTCAAAATAAGTACGACATCAATTGCGCTGCAGCTCGCAAGACCCATTAATAATAACTCCATTGGTCTAACACCCTCGTTCTGACCACCAATTTCCGGCGATCCATCGGTGTGAATTTTGACATTAGACGACCCGCTTCCTTCAAAATGGAAGCCGTCACCAACTCGCACTAACTCTACTTTCATTGTGATTACCCGTTTATTTTATCAAATCATATCTGTTATAATTAATATGACTCTATCAAAGTTCAAATATACTTCATCCATTGTGATCCAAAATAATTTAGAAACACATTTAAAGCTGGTATATTCGTTTTGTTAATTTTGAAAGCAAAGAACATAACCTAAAATGTGAAAGCTATGTGGAAGGAAGAAGATAACAAATTGAAGAGAAGCTTTACGTTTGACGATTTCACTGAGGCATTTGCCTTTATGACAAAAGTGGCAAAAACTGTGGATAAAATGGACCATCATCCTTGGTGGTCAAATGTTTACAACAAGGTGAATTTCGAACTGAACACGCATGACGCTGGTGACAAGGTAACCGAAAAGGACAGAAAACTGGCCGATGCAATTGATCAGATCTTTGAAGAAAAATAGTCGCCTAAATTAAACCATCCAAGTCAGCCAATGCTGATTTTGGACTAGCAAATGAAGCTTTACATCGTCCCGACCCCAATAGGAAACCTAGAAGATATTACCCTGCGAGCAATCAATGTGCTGAAAAGTGTTGATGTAGTTCTGGCAGAAGACACACGGACGTCCGGAAATCTGCTCAAACACCTGGGCATCAGCAAACCGATGCACAGTTATCATATTCACAATGAACATCAGACGGTTAGTAGGGTTGTCGAGCGTATTTTGAAAGGGGAATCCATGGCTCTAGTATCTGACGCAGGTACTCCGGCGGTTTCTGATCCGGGATTTTTGCTAGTGCGCGAGTGCATAAAGCAGGGCATTGCGGTTGAGTGCCTGCCGGGGCCAACAGCCTTTGTTCCCGCCCTGGTAAACTCTGGTCTACCTAGTGATCGATTCACTTTCGAGGGATTTTTGCCCCACAAAAAAGGCCGCCAGACGCGTCTTCAAAGTCTTGCCAATGAAGAGCGTACGATGATTTTCTATGAGTCACCGCACAGGCTTGTTAAAGCCTTACAGCAATTTTCCGATTGCTTTGGAGCCGAACGGCAGGCGTGCGTTTCTAGGGAGCTCTCAAAAATTTATGAAGAAAACATAAGGGGCAGCTTACAGGAGGTTATTGCCTTTTATTCAGACAAAACGGTGAAAGGGGAAATCGTAATTACAGTTGCTGGTAAACCCTATGAGAAAAAAGGTCGTGATGACGACGAGTAATATTGACTGTGGAACTCGGAGTGTATTAAAAAATACTCCCCCCTAATTCGCTAGAATAATTTATAAATAAATGGGTAAAATAAACGGTTACATTTTGAGAAAAAGTCACGAGACAGGACATGTCGATAAAAATATAATACGCCTCGCTCCGTTCTGGTTTTTGCGAATAACACTTCTGGTTCTAATTTCGGCTTGTGGCTCCATTTTTTCAAAGGCGTTCTCTCTCGGAATTCAACTCAGCCCGGATGCAAAAGCCAGCCTGGTTACGGTTGGTCCCGGAACGGAACTTTATTCTGGTTTCGGCCATAGTGTCATTTGGATCTACGATCCAATGAACGGCCTTGATAATGCTTACAGTTATGGATCTTTCAGTTTTGAGACCGGAAATTTTTACATTAAGTTTTTGCGGGGGACTTTGCCCTATACAATATCTGTCGCGCCATTGGCACCGCAGGCAGCCTATTGGCAATCGGAAAATCGCTGGATTAAGGAGCAGGTTTTAAATCTGTCTTTAAATCAAAAACAAAAACTTTACGACTTCCTGGAAACCAATTATCTACCCCAAAACAGAGAATATCAATACAAATTTTTTTACGACAACTGCGCTACAAGACTTTCTGTGGCACTCAAGGCAGCTGTCGGAGATAGTTTGCAATATTTGGGTTACACGCATGATAAATTGAGTTTCCGCCAATGGATTGATAGGTATGCATACAAGCAGAATCCCTGGGCGGATTTTGGAATGGATCTGGCCATTGGTGCACCGTCAGATGAAATTGCGACGGCTGAGCAAGCAACTTTTCTACCTGATAATCTCAGCAGAGCCTTCGACGATGCGAAAGTCCGTATCGGATCTCAATGGGTACCACTCGTTTCAGTAAAAAGGGACATTTTCGTTTCCTCGCCTGTCGTCAGTACTGAATGGCTTACGCCAATGATATTCTTCTGGGCGCTGGCAATTTTCGTTTTGGCCTATACCTATTGGCAAAGCAAAAAAAAGAAACTCAATTTCACGCTCGATAAAATTTTATTCACGGTTGCCGGATTGACAGGCTGGCTGATTCTATTGCTGTGGTTTGCCACAAATCATGGTGTTACGGAATGGAATTATGACATACTTTGGGCATTTCCTTTGTGGGTACCAGTCATTTGGTATATATCTCCCAATAAAAAACCGTCCTGGTTCCAGTTCTTTTTAATCTTTTACGCATTTCTGTTACTTTGCGCGACCGGCAATCTTTTAAAACACAATTACGTAGTGATACCCATTTTGGCAATGCTGATTATCAGGGTGTATTACATCAATAACTCACTATCTAAAATTCCTCAAAAAGGAGCTAAAATATGAATCTGGAACTTCTCACCCAACAGACCATCGAAATCGTAAAACAGGCTGCGGCGTTCATTCAACAGGAGGCAGCACTTTTTTCACGCGATAAAATTGAGTACAAGGACTTAAACAATCTTGTATCCTATGTGGATAAAGAGGCTGAAAAGCTGTTGGTTGCCGGCCTCAAGATCATACTACCCGAAGCGAGCTTTATCACTGAGGAAGGAACGACGGGTCAGGAACCAGACCCTACTGCGCTCAACTGGATTATTGACCCACTTGACGGAACAACCAATTTCATTCACGGCATTCCAGTCTATTGTGTAAGTGTTGGGCTAGCTCGGGGCAAAGAGCTGCTGGTTGGGGTCATTCACGAGCCTAGTCTGGATGAAGTTTTTTATGGATGGCAGGGAGGCGGCGCCTGGTGTAACGGCAAAAGTATAAAAGTTTCCAATGTGCAATCGCTGCAGGAAAGTCTGATAGCTACTGGATTTCCTTATTACAAATTCGAGAAACAAAAAAGATACATGGCCTTGCTTGAGCTTTTAATGCAAAAGACACACGGCATCCGTAGAATGGGTGCGGCGGCCGTGGATTTGGCCTATGTAGCCGCCGGGCGTTTCGATGGATTTTATGAATACAACTTAAACTCGTGGGACATGGCGGCGGGCGTACTTCTAATCAAAGAAGCGGGTGGTACCGTCACTGACTTCAATGGAGGAGACAACTATCTGTTTGGAGGAGATATAGTCGCCGCGTCCGGTGGACATACTGAGCTTGTTGCAACGATCATGGAATATTTTTGATTTTAAAAAGTATCAACCCTGGTGTGCAACTTGCGAACTCAGGAGACTAGTCTATTTATTCCCTCATATTCGTTATTAATCTTTACACGAGTAAACAAAAACCTACCATGGAACTGGAACAATTGAAATATCCGATAGGGAAATTCACCTCCAAGGGCATCTACTCCGCCGATGAGATCAAGACCGACATTCAAATAATCAGTGCATTGCCGTCCAAATTTATTAACCTTATGGGTGGTTGGGATGAAGAAAAATACAATACCCCCTATCGTCCCGGAGGCTGGACAATAAGACAACTTGTTCATCATGTGGCAGACAGTCATATCAACGCTTATACCAGATGCCGATTGGCGCTCACAGAAGACAATCCTACAATCAAACCTTACGAAGAACAGCTGTGGGCTGAACTCCCCGACGCTAAGACTTCCCCAGTTGACTTATCCCTGCAACTTTTGAGATACGTCCACCTGAGATGGGTGATCCTGCTCAGGTCGATGGACGCAACAGATCTTGCCCGAACCTATTTTCACCCTGGAAGTCAGCAAACCTTCAGGCTCGATGAAGTGATCGCAAATTACGCCTGGCATAGCGAACATCATTATCAGCATGCTTTTCAATTGGCGGCAAGGAACAATTGGCAGTGAACTTTCGTTGATGTTAAGTAAAACGTTTGTAACAAATGAACCAAAAAGAAATGAAATTTTCGTTTTCCCTTTGATTCAATAGAAAAAACCGATGCAGCAGATCATCATATTACTATTATTTCTGATCGCTTCCTCTTACATGGGATGGAGGTTTTGGAACGTTATTGGTAAAAAGAGTGACGGCGGTTGCGCTAAAGGATGTGGTTGTGCAACGGACAAAGCCTCTTCCTTAAAATTATAAAACGATAAAAAATCGGCATAAAAAAGGGTGAGCGCGTTGGTATATCCATCAGCTCACCCTTTTTTATTTGAAGACCAACTTACTTAAAGCGCTCCAACTTTAATTTCCTCAACTACAGCCGGGTCCAGTAATGTCGAAGTATCACCGAGGTTAGTCAATTCACCCTCTGATATTTTACGGAGTATCCTTCTCATGATTTTGCCGGAACGTGTTTTTGGCAGACCGCTTACAAACTGAATTTTATCAGGCTTTGCAATTGGACCGATAATCCTTGCCACAGTTGCCGCGATATCACGACGGAACATTTCAGGATCATTTGGCTTGCTTTCTGTGATGATGTAGGCATAGATACCCTGCCCTTTGATATCATGCGGATATCCCACTACAGCAGACTCAACCACTCCCAGGTGCATATTAATGGCATTTTCTACCTCAGCAGTGCCGATCCGGTGGCCAGATACATTCAGTACATCGTCAACTCTGCCCGTTATCCGGTAAAAACCATCTTCGTCCCGCAGACAGCCGTCACCCGTAAAATACATTCCCTTGTAAGTAGAAAAATAGGTTTGTTTGCACCGTTCATGATCACCGTATGTGGTACGGATAATTCCTGGCCATGGGAATTTAATACATAAGTTTCCACTCACTCCGTTACCCTCTATAATAGCGCCATTTTCATCCACCAATACGGGTTGAATTCCTGGTAATGGCAGGGTTGCATAAGTCGGCTTTTCGGGTGTTAGGCCCGCCAGTCCCGAGATCATAATACCGCCCGTTTCGGTTTGCCACCAGGTATCTACGAGAGGACAATCATCTTTACCAATATTGGTCTTATACCAATGCCACGCCTCCTCATTAATAGGTTCCCCTACTGATCCAAGTTTTGTCAACGATGACAAATCGTGATCCTTGACGTACTGAAGACCGAAACTCATCAACGACCGAATGGCCGTGGGAGCAGTATAAAGAATATTTACTTTATGCTTCGATACGATTTGCCATAAGCGCCCGGCATCGGGATAAGTAGGTACTCCTTCAAAAACCAGTGAAGTTGCACCATAGCAAAGCGGACCGTAGACAATGTAGCTGTGACCGGTAATCCACCCAATATCGGCGGTGCAGAAATGAACTTCACCCGGTTCGTACTGAAATACATTGGCAAAGGTGTATGTGGCATAAATCATATATCCTCCGCAGGTATGCACCACACCTTTGGGCTTGCCAGTAGAACCCGACGTGTATAAAATGAACAGCGTATCCTCGGCGTCCATGGGTTCAGCAGGACACACTGAATCTACGTGCTTTACTTCCTCTTCCCACCACAAATCCCGGCCTTTAATCATGGATACCGGAGTCCGCGTCCGCGTCATTACAATTACATTTTTAACCGTGGAACAAAGGTCCAATGCATTATCGACGGTCTCTTTCATCGGGATCACCTTTGCACCCCTATATGCACCGTCCGATGTAATGACCATTATGCAAGATGAATCATTGATGCGGTCGGCGATTGATTTTGCAGAGAAACCACCAAATACCACTGAATGCACCGCTCCAATGCGCGCACAGGCAAGCACTGCGACGGTCAGCTCAGGAACCATTGGCAGATAAATACACACACGGTCCCCTTTTTTTACTCCATGCTTTTTGAGGACATTGGCAAACCTGCAAACCTGATCAAAAAGCATGTAATATGAAATTGTCACCGCTTCGTCGTCGGGATTGTTGGGCTCCCAAATGATAGCAGGCTGATTTCCTTTATCAGCAAGATGCCGGTCAAGCGCATTTTCGGTGATATTCATCTCTCCACCTTGAAACCACTTTGTGGTGGCTTCATTGAAGTCCCAGCTAAGGACTTTTTTCCATGGTTTACGCCATTGAAATTGTTGGGCAATCTCGGCCCAGAAACCTTCGGGATCGTCTACGCTTTGTTGATAGGCAATCTGATACTCTTCAAAGGTCTTAATTTTCATGATAAATACTGTTTAACTAAGGGAAATAGGATATTGGCCGCCAATTTATAATTTTCAATTGGTTCGTCCTACATAATCCAAAACTGATTATTACTGTAACCTCCAGACATGTTTTGCTTTTTAGGTCTTATTTTCAAAGTAAAGTGCCCATCCAAACCTAAACCCCGAAAACTGATCTATGTGCAAAAAAGAGCTAATTTGCGGCCCAATTGAGGACTAGAACTAAATCAGCTGAGTAAATGAGTGAAGGTTTGAATCCGCCCGGATCAAAGAAAAAAGGCTTTACAAAACTTGAAATTGAGTTTATTCAAAAGCATCTGAATGATGACACGAGCTCACTTATTTTGAAATCAAACAGTTACAAAGATGTCGACGTAAAAAAACTAGCAAACCAAATTCTCGCACGTCAAAAAGCACAAAAAAAACTGCCGGAGTGGTCTGCCATTCCGGGTCTTATGTTTCCTGCCCTTGTGTCCGTCGAACAATCTTCCTCGGAAGCGACTGCTAAGTACAAAGCGGGGCTGGTTTCGGGAAAAAGATTGATCGATGTTACGGGTGGCATGGGTGTCGACTGCTATTATATGAGCCGTCATTTCGAAAAAGCAGATTATTTTGAACAACAGACCGAGGTGGCCGAAACAGCCGCATTTAATTTTGAACAGCTCTCAGCAAAAAATATTCAGGTTCATTCCAAAAACTCGATCGACTCTCTTAAAAATACGACTTTAACAGGCGACTGGCTTTATGCCGATCCGGCAAGGCGCGGTTCCAACAAGGAGAAGGTCGTGTTGCTCGCAGATTGCACGCCTGATATACTTGCAAATCTTGATCTCCTGCTCTTGAATGCACCCAATGTACTGTTAAAAACTTCCCCCCTGCTTGATATTGACCTGGCCGTTACGCAGTTAAAATACGTATCAGAAGTTCACATTGTCGGTTATGAACAGGAGTGTAAGGAGCTGCTATTTATTTTGAACAAAAGCAGCAAATCAGATCAGGTTTTACTCAAAAGCGTAATTTTGAACGTATCCGGGCTGATTGTTCAGGCGCTCACTTTTACCAGGCAACAGGAAACTGAGGTAATTCAGTCTTTTTCAAAACCCCTTTCATTTTTATACGAACCGCACCCGGCTATACTGAAAGCAGGCGCGTTCAAGGTAATCAGCCAGGAATTTGACCTGTTAAAACTTGCGCCGAATAGTCATCTATATACATCATCAAACCGCGTGATGAATTTTCCTGGGCGGAGCTTTGAGGTCATTGCCGTTTGCAAACCAGATATAAAAGAGATTTCAAAATATATCGATGGAGATAAGGCAAATCTGACGACGCGAAATTTTCCTGCAAAAATTCAAGACCTTCGGAAGAAATGGCGTCTCAAAGATGGCGGTGATTTTTATCTCTTTGCAACAACCCTCGAAGACAAAACCAAGGTTGTTGTTGTTACAAGAAAGTAAAAGTTGAACAATCTTAGTCCGTTGCACTAAAATTTATCTTTTAATTTTCAAAAATTATGAAAACTCCATTTCGGTTCATCGTCTCACTTCTTATTATTTCGATAACCACTTTATCCACACAGGCACAGACCGTTTTTCCCGGCAAACAGACCATTGAAAAAACTGAATATCTCGGTCTTATTTTAAATCAGAATATTCCTGACAAATATTTAAGCAAGTACTGGGAAAGCTACCTTTCGAAAGCAGGGAAAGTCAAAAGCAAGAGATCGGTTTATACAATCGACAAAGCATCTCTCCCCGGTATATCGAGTGGGCCGGTTCAGGTTACAAGTGAAGTGTCTTCTAAAAAAGACCAGTCTCAGGTTTTTATGGCTTTAAGCGTGGGAGGCCAGTACGTCACGAATTACAGCGATGAAACTTATAAAAATGCCGAGTCGATATTAAAGGAATTCTCGGATTATGCCGCCGTGCTGGAAGAGGTGCGAATTGCCGACGACCAGTTTACTGCTGCCGAAAAAGGTTATCAAAAACTCCTGAAGGAAAATGAGAATACCGCCAAAGAGATAGAAAAGACTGACAAAAAACTGATTGACCTTCGTAGCGAACTGGAGAAGAAAAAAGTCGAAGCGAGCAACTCACTCATTGACCTTCAAAACAAACAAAAAGCACTTGAATTGGTCAAAAGCAAGGTTCCTGTTCAGAAATAACACTTTAACAAAAGAGCCCGAAGATAATCCGGGCTCTTTTGTTATACTGCAAATTAGCTCATTTTAGAAAGATCTCCTCATACAGATCCTTTTTGAATCCCACCACCATTGCCTTGCCCGACGCATCTTCAATCACCGGGCGCTTGATCACCGACGTATGAGATACGATAATTCCAATGGCTGATTTACCGTCTACAACAATCGCCTTTTCTGCATCTGACAGCTCCTTCCAGGTCGTAGATGCTTTATTTACAATTTTATCCCAGGGAAATTCTTTATACCAATCCTCTATTCTGTCAGCCGTGATCCCTTCTTTTTTGTAATCATGAAATTTGTATTCAACACCATTTTCTTCGAGCCAGGTCCGGGCCTTTTTTACAGTGTCACAATTCGGTATTCCGTATAACGTATACATCTAAAATTGGTTAATCTTTGATTTAGGCCCGAAATTAACCTAAAACCTCGAAATCAGAAACGGACCTGCTTTATGCAACCAGTTCCTCTTCAAGAACCTTATCTGAATTCTGCATTTTTTCATCATCCAATTCTCCCTCCCATCTAGCGACGACAGCTGTTGCGAGGCAATTACCTGCAACATTTACCGTCGTTCTTGCCATATCCATTAATTCATCAATACCCATGATCAGCAATACCGGCCATTCCGGCATACCGAAGTTCGCAATGGCTCCTAATAAAATCACCAGCGTTGCTCGAGGAATACCAGCGACTCCCTTACTGGTGAGCATGAGTAAAAACACCATCGTAACCTGTTGGCCAATTGACATTTCAGTCCCGGTCGCCTGTGCTACAAAAACCGTCGCCAAAGCGAGATAAAGCGTTGAGCCATCCAAATTAAAGCTATAACCCGTTGGCATCACAAAGGCCACAATTTGCCGCGGTACACCAAATTTCTCCATTTTCTCCATAGCCTTAGGCAGAGCTGCCTCGGAGCTTGTCGTTGCAAAAGCGATTGAAAGTGGTTCAAAAATATTTTTGGCCAGCTTTATGACGGGTATTCTGGCAATCAATGCGATTGGAACGAATACCACCAGAACAAAAACAATAAGCGCGCAGTAAAGGGTTGCCAGAAGAAGCGCAAGGTTTTTCAAAACGTCGATACCCATGTGCCCCACCGTTTCAGCAATGGCAGCGCCTACTCCGATTGGAGCAAATAGCATGATGATCTTTGTGAATTTGAACATTACTTCGGCCAGCAGTTCCACCCCGGAAACAAACTTTGCCTTCTTTATCTCGGGAAGAAGCGCCAGACTGATGCCAAAAAGAACACTAAATACCACGATTTGAAGCACTTCACCATGATAGATGGATTTAGCCATGTTCTCGGGAAAAGAATGAAGCACGATATCCTGCCAAGTTTGATGCTTCACCTCCGGCAACGTGGCGTTTAATGATGCCGGTGCAATGATACCCACCCCAGGCTTAAACCAGTTTGCAAAAAATAACCCGATTACCAAAGCAAAAGTTGTTACCACCTCAAAGTAAAGCAGCGACTTCCAACCCATCCTACCCACTTGTTTCAGGTCTGAATGACCAGCTATCCCGGTTACCAACGTGGCGAATAACAATGGCGCAATAACCGTTTTAATCATTTGCAAAAATATCTGCCGCAAAAAATGAAGACTGGTTCCCATTTCCGGGAAATCGTACCCGATTTCCGTTCCAACCAGCATCGAAATCAAAATAGAAGTAGTCAGATTTCTTTTTATCACTGCGAAAACGATTAGTCCCGCAAGTGCCAGCCATCTCAGCCCGATAAGAACATCCGGATTAAATGTAACAATGCCGTATGCGTTGAGAACGGTCGCAATGGCGGCTATGGTTAGTAAGACAAGATTTATAACAGTAATTTTGCTCTTCATAGAGAATTTAATATAATGAGTTAGTTTGGGACAGTAAACATATGAAAAATACAATTAAGCCTGTCAACTTCAACGAAAGCATTTTGGTCATTATCCAAAACTTTAGATAAGTATTGCAACATTATATTGATTGTTTGTACTATTTTTTGACTAAATCATAAAATAATCCACTGTTTCCATAAGGCAATTTTTTGAAGTAATTCGGCAACCCGTTTATAGCACAGCTGATTGATACTCAATCCAAAATCCTCTTGGCACAATAATTTTCTTTTTGTGTTACCGATCATGTGGCAAATTTAAGTTGCACGAAGTTTAACAAACCATTTGGGAGCAAGACCAGTTTCGAATTAAATTTATACAGTCAATCATCTTAACTCCGCAGCCATGAACAAGATCCTGATCCCGATAGATTTCTCGACCAATGCAGATCATGCATTAAGTGCGGCGAAAATTATGGCCGATAAAGAGCATACAACGCTTTTGATATTACACGCTTACCAGCCTTATATTGCCGATGTAAATGCGGTAACTGGTAGTGTACTTCCGGGTGTTGGCTCTCCTGACTTCCTTGGTATGACTTCCGAATTGGAGAGTGAATTCCATAAACGGTTGGATCAATACGCAGATTCATTACGTGATGAAGGATTTAACGTTACTGCCTTATGGGAATTAGGTGGAATTGAATCCTGTATAAAGGAGGCCGTCACCGAATACAGTCCCGACCTGATCGTCATGGGAAGAACTGGCTCAGGCAGTTTTCTCGATAAATTGATCGGCAGTTCTGCGACAGATATAGCGATGCACTCGACATGTCCCGTTATGGTGGTCCCACCTCAAATTACACCAAAGCAGTTTAAAGAAGTTGTGTATGCCACACAACTGGAATATTCAGAACTCGACGTATTAAAGCAGGTTTATGTCCTCATGAACCATTTGGGAAGCAGATTGAGCCTTTTGAAAATTAATTCTGATTCTCAACTGGATATTCAGGCTGATAATCAATATTTACAGGAAATTAAGGATACCTTCGAAATCCCGGATCACGATGTGGTAATTCGTTCATCAAAGCACGTTCTCGATGGAATAGAGGAATATTGCGACGAAGTTCAGGCAGATCTTTTGATCATGTCTGCGCGGGAACGATCATTTCTGGAAGAATTCCTTATCAATCCCAGTGTAACCCGGAAGCTCATTGTTGATACACATGTTCCATTACTTATTTTTCATCTTAAGGATTAATAACGTTGCATAAGAAAGGAACTTCCTCGAAATCGATGTTACCAAAAAAGCGTCATAAGTTTAAGAGTGAAAATTTAATGACGTCTCCTGGCACCATTACATACATCGGTCCCGAAATCGAGCTAAAAACACGAGTCCGAAAGATCCAGTATAACGAGACTTTCTATCAGGATATTCCTGTAAAAACGATAGCAGATTGCTCTCCGGACACCAGGATCCCCAATTCAATAAGCTGGCTGGATGTTGACGGCATCCATGAAACAGGCGTCATTGAGAAAATAGGAAACCTCTATCATCTGCATCCGTTGCTCCTGGAAGATATTGTTAATACCGAACACAAACCCAAATTGGAGGTATTTGATAAGGGACACTTGTTTCTGACACTCAAAATGCTTCATGTTGAATCGGAGGCGCCACTGGAAATTTCATCAGAGCATATCAGCTTCGTTTTAGGGGATGAGTTTTTACTTTCATTTCAAGAGGAAAGAACAGAGGATATCTTTACGCCTGTTCTGAACCGCTTGCAGGCGTCCGTAGGCAAAACGCGGCGGAATGGTTCTGACTACCTCCTTTTCGCCTTGATGGACGTTATCGTAGACAACTACTTTATGGTTCTTGAGAAATTTGGAGAAAACCTAGAGTTAATTGAAGATGAAGTGATTAGTGGTACAAATAAATTGTCCCTTAACGACTTGTACGCTTTCAAACGAGAACTGACCTGGACAAGAAGGTCAATCTGGCCGTTGCGGGATATGATTAATCAGCTCATACGCGAAGACAATCAGTTGGTTTCCAGGGATGTAATTCCTTACTACCGCGACCTCTACGACCATGTAATGCAGGTCGTTGATACCATTGAGTCATACCGGGAATTACTTGCAAGTCTTGCCGATGTACATCTTTCCACAATAAGTAACCGGATGAACTCGGTGATGAAAACACTGACTATTTTTTCAGCCATCTTTATGCCATTGACTTTCATTGTAGGGGTTTACGGTATGAATTTCGATCACATGCCTGAGCTAAAATGGAAATATGGGTACTTCTATATCTGGGCTGTAATGGCATTTGTCACAACAGGTATGGTTATATATTTCAGGCGCAGAAAATGGATGTAATTTTTCATTGACATTCCCATTGTTTGGTACCTTTGTCCAGATAATCAAATTGGAATGAGCCGCATCGAGTATAATCCTGAGAGAATAAACACCAAAGCTACCTACCTGCTTACAGACAGCCGTCAAATATCTTTTCCTGATGAAAGCATATTTTTTGCCATAAAAGGCGAAAGGCATGATGGACACAAATTCATCAAAGCGTTGTATGAAAAGGGGGTTCGGGAGTTTGTGATTGAAGAACAGTCATTTTCTGAATCCCTCCAAAAAGAAGCTAAATTTTTCATCGGTGCCGATATTTGGGTCGTTCACTCAAGTATAAGAGCCCTGCAAAAAATAGTCTCGCACCACAGAAGTCAATTTTCTGTACCTGTAATAGGAATTGCAGGAAGCAATGGAAAAACTATTGTTAAAGAGTGGCTTACTCAACTTATGAGTACAGACCTGCCTGTTGTATCCAGCCCCAAAAGCTACAACTCGCAAATTGGCGTTCCGCTTTCTGTTTGGAATTTAAAGAAGGAACATGCCCTTGCGATTTTCGAAGCCGGGATCTCTCAGGCGCATGAAATGGAATATCTCCAACCTGTCATACAGCCTTCAATCGGTATTTTTACAAATATCGGCTCCGCTCATGATCATGGATTTCGGAGTAAAAAACAAAAAATAACTGAAAAACTACGGCTCTTCACTAAAGTCAAAAAACTGATTTACAGGAAGGATTACAAGGAGGTAGATGAAGAAATAAGCCTTATACTTAGACCGGTAAATCCTTTTCTTCAGACAATAAGTTGGGGCACTGGCAAATACCCGGCAGATGTACAGATCACGTTTCACCAACAGTCTAAAAAAACCAGCATCGGAATTGAAGGAATCTTAGGAAACCATTTCTTCGAAACAGAATTCAGAGACGATGCGTCCCTGGAAAACCTTACCCATTGTATCGTTTTCTTACTTGATTTTGGACTTTCCGATGCGTTGATTCAGGAAAGGATTTCTTTGCTGCGACCTGTTTCCATGCGTCTGGAATTGAAGGAAGGAATCAACCATTGTTATGTGATCGATGATACATACAACAACGATGTTCAGGGATTAACCATGGCCCTCAGTTTTCTCGGTCAGCAAGAACAGCGAAGCCAAAGGACTGTAATACTTTCGGATGTGTTGCAAACCGGGCAGGCACCGGCAGAGCTTTATGCAAACATTGGTCAACTATTAAAGGAAAAAGAGATTAACAGAATCATTGGTATTGGGTCAGAAATTCAACTTCATGCGGGATCATTTGAAATCTCCAGAAGGGATTTTTACCCTGACACGGAGACCTTCTTAAAAGAATTTCCATTTTATGCTCTTACGGATAGTCTTATTCTGGTCAAAGGCGCCAGGTCTTTTTCCTTTGAAAAAATCGTTCACAGGCTTCAGCAGAAAGTTCACAATACTGTGTTTGAGATCAATCTGGATGCGCTTACGAATAACCTGAACTACTACAAAACAAAGGTTGGCACCGCCACAAAAATCATGGCGATGGTAAAAGCCTTTGCATACGGTAACGGCAGCGCGGAAATCGCCAATTTGCTGCAATATCATCACATAGATTACCTGGGTGTTGCTTACACAGATGAAGGGGTGGCATTGCGACAAAATGGAATTACACTACCGATCATGGTCATGAACGCCTCCGTTGCAACCTTTGATTTACTATGGCAGTACAATCTCGAACCCGAACTATACAGCAGAAGTATTTTTGACAGCTGGACAGACTATATCAACATTAAAAATTCAGCAGTGCAAACGCCAATGGTGCACTTGAAACTGGACACCGGCATGCACAGGCTTGGGTTTGTAGCGAACGATTACCCCTGGCTAAGTGAACGTTTAACTGACAATCCTGCCATCAAGGTTGCAAGCATCTTTAGTCACCTGGTAGGCGCCGATGAAGGTGAACACAATAGTTTTTCACGAACACAGTATGAACGTTTTACCAACGGTGCAGAAATCATTGAGCAAGTGCTCGGCTACCCGGTTCTAAAACACATACTCAATTCGGCAGGCATAGTTCGTTTTCCCGAATACAAACTGGACATGGTACGCTTGGGAATTGGGTTATATGGCGTTGAAGCCACCGGTCAGGAGCAGCGATTTCTTCAGCCAGTAGGCACTCTGAAAACCGTGGTGTCCCAGATCAAATATCTTGCCGCTGGTGAAACTGTTGGTTATAGTCGCAAAGGGCAACTGACACATGACTCTGCGATCGCGACACTGGCCATTGGCTACGCCGACGGATATGACCGTGGATTTGGAAATGGCGCAGGAACGGTTTGGATAAATGGAACACTTTGCCCAACGATAGGAAACGTGTGCATGGATATGACCATGGTTGATATCACCAGCGCACAAGTGGAAGAGGGCGACGAAGTTATTATTTTCGGGAAGGAAATAAGTATTTCAGACCTGGCGAAAACCATTGGCACCATACCCTATGAATTACTCACTGGCATCGGTGAAAGAGTAAAGCGGGTGTTTTTTAAAGAGTAAATCTAAGTGAGCGACAATATAAAATGCAATCGGGAATAGATTCTGTCTGACCGAATCTATTCCCGATTCTATTCCGCAGACGAACTTGCCCGTACAACATCAACCCCATTGCCATTGGCGTTGTTTATAACCATTTCGTCATTTGTGGGATTTTCGACCAAATTTGACCCCAACACGGATTCTGCACTTACGATATCAAACAATTTGGCAGCCATCACCTCTTCCAAAGTGACCGTAAAAAAAGCTTTGTGAATATCGAGCGGTTCCGATCCCGGTTCAATTTCACACTTGACATATGACCCATCCTCCTTCATTTCGTAAGAATTCACATTATCCCTAAGGCTGTAATATAAAATATGAATTGCTTCCTGCCTTACACGAGGATCCACCAGCTTGAACAGAGATTCTATACGGCGGTCAAAACTGCGAACCATTGCGTCCGCACTTCCTCCATACACAAGCGGTTCTCCTTTTCGATGAAAATAGAATAGCCGTGAATGTTCAAGAAAATCCCCCACAACGGATCTTACCGTAATATTTTCGCTAAGCCCCTCTCTTCCAGGCCTCAAACAACACATTCCCCTCACAATTAGGCGCACCGGCACACCAGCCTGGGACGCCAGATATAACTGCTCGATCGTTTCGCGATCTTCAAGGGAATTAATTTTAATGCAAATACCACAGGGAAGCCCCGCTTTTGCGTTTTGCGCTTCACCCTGAATCAACTCAATCAGTTTTTTTCGCATATAGCGAGGAGCAGTGATCAGGTTCTGGTATTCCTCGGGATTCGAATGACCCGTGATAACATTGAAAAATTCGGATATGTCGTGCGTATACTCTTCGTTCGTGGTTAACAAACCAGTGTCCGTATACAGCCTGGAAGTATCCTCATTGTAGTTGCCACTACTCAAATGAGCGTACCTGAGAACACGATTCCCCTCGTTCCTGACGATCAGCAAGAGTTTGGTGTGTGTCTTTAACTGACCAATTCCATAGATCACAAAGCAACCTGCTTTCTGCAGTCTTTGGGCTTCCTTGATGTTATTTTCTTCGTCGAAACGCGCTTTTACCTCGAACAATACAGCTACGTGTTTGCCATTCTCGGCAGCGTGCAGCAAAGCATCTGTTACCCGCGAATTTTTCGCCAGACGATAAATTGTAAGTTTTATTGACAGGACTTTAGGATCATCGGCGGCTTGCTCAAGAAGCTGAAGTACCGGCTCAAAATTATTATAAGGGTGATGTAAAAGAATGTCCCTTTCTTTCATCGCCTCAAAGATATCTGGCATTCGCTCACGCTCTATACCTAAGGGAATAACGGGCGGATGGATTGGCGGTATCTGATCTTTAAATTCAGGGTGCCTGATGATATTCCAAAACGCGGTGTAGTCAATTATACCATCAATTTCGAAAATATTATAATCATCAATTTCCCAGCGCTTTTTAATCAGGTTAAGTAAATCATGGTCAGCACCAGGTTCAATGGCAAGTTGTACAACTCTCCCCAACCGTCTGTTCTTAATTTTTTGCTTGATTTCATCGATAAAATCTGATTCCATATCATCACTATCTTCCAGGGAAAAATCCCCGTTGCGAATGATTCTGAAAAGATTAGTAGACACAATGTCGACATTGCGGTACAATTTGTCGATGTGCGCCCTTACGATAATTTCAATTGGCAAAAATAGAATTTCATCTTCCCGCTCCACAATATAAAACCTAGGAAGATTGAGCGGCAACTGAACAAAAGATATTTTCCTATCCTCTTCTGCTGTGGTACCCTTAATCTGCGTAATCACCGCGAGCACCAAAACCTTTGCCAGCAAGACAGGGAATGCATGGGTGTAGTCAAACAGCATCGGAGTGAGCATTGGATACACTGTCCTTTCGAAATATTCTGCAATACCCGTTGTTTCCTTTTTGTTGAGATCTTCCATACGGGCAATTCTAAACCCGTGGTTTGCAAACAAAGGAACAAGCTGGTCCTTATAGCATTGGTTTTGCCGAACGACAAACTCCTGTAATTCTTTCATTAACAGCTTCCTGAATGGTATCTCCCGAAGCCCCGAGTAATCCATCCTCTCTTTACCGAAATCAAGGTAATTGTATAAGCTTCCCACCCTGATCGAAAAAAATTCATCCAGATTTGAAGAAGTAATTGCCAAAAACTTAAGCCGGTCGAACAGATTGCGCTCCTCATTTTTGGTCTGATCCAATACCCTTTCGTTGAACTTGAGCCAGCTCAAGTCACGGCTGATAAAATCGCTCTGCTGAATCAGGCTATTGACCTTCTCAGTTGAACTTATCAGCTTTGTCTCATCCACAACTGGCTCTTTATGTGTCTTAAAAAAGGAAAACAAATTTGAAAGTCTTCCGCTTTTCTCATTGGGGAACAATGAATCAGTATTTTCAGGCATATTCACAAAAAAATTAATCTCATAGGTCAACGACCGTTGATAACCTTACAATTTACAACGCGCCATTACAATTATTGTTTTTACTCCGATTAAGCTTTCATTAAGAATCCATGTAAGCCCTGTATAATTACAAGCAATAAATAAAAAGAAACGGATAGCTGCACAAAGCTAGCTATCCGTTTCAAATATCAGGAAAGCAGCCTCTAAACGTCTACACGGGCATACTTAGCATTCTTCTCAATAAAATCTCTCCTTGGTGCTACCTCATCGCCCATTAGCATGGAAAATAAATGATCCGCCTCTGCGGCAGATTCTATAGAGACCCTTTTAAGACTTCTTCCATCCGGATTCATCGTCGTTTCCCAAAGCTGTTCTGCATTCATCTCTCCCAAACCTTTATATCGCTGAACATTGACGGAATCTTCTTTGCCGTGGCCAATTTCACGAATTGCCACTTCACGTTGTTCTTCTGTCCAGCAATACCTTTCCTCGCGCCCTTTTTTGATCAGATACAATGGTGGCTGAGCAATATAAATATAGCCATGATCAATCAAAATCTTCATGTAGCGGAAGAAAAAAGTAAGTATCAGTGTGCGAATGTGACTACCGTCAATATCCGCATCCGTCATGATCACTATTTTGTGATACCGAAGCTTGTCAATATTCAGGGCTCTTTCGTCTCCGTCTTTGCCAATCTGCACACCCAGCGCAGTAAACATGTTCTTTATTTCTTCATTTTCGTAGATCCTGTATTCCTGAGCCTTTTCGACATTTAGAATTTTACCTCTCAATGGCAGGATAGCCTGAAATGCACGATTCCTCCCCTGCTTGGCAGTACCGCCCGCAGAGTCCCCTTCGACAAGGTAAATTTCACAGATTGCAGGATCCGTTTCAGAACAATCCGAAAGTTTTCCGGGTAAACCTGTTCCCGTCAGGATGTTCTTACGCTGCACCATTTCCCGCGCCTTCTTCGCAGCAATACGGGCCTTCGCCGCAAGAATAACTTTGTCGATGATCACCCTTGCTTCCTTTGGATGTTCAGCAAGATATGTGTCCAGCATTTCAGCCACGATCTGGCTCACGATGCTTACAACCTCTGAGTTACCAAGCTTGGTTTTAGTCTGTCCCTCAAATTGAGGTTCAGCAACTTTTACAGAAATTACAGCCGTTAGGCCTTCCCGAAAATCATCACCGCTGATCTCGATTTTTTCTTTTGCCAATACACCTGATTTCTCAGCGTAGTTTTTTAGCGTTCGTGTCAAAGCTGCACGAAATCCTTGAACGTGTGTACCTCCCTCAATTGTATTTATGTTGTTCACGTACGAAAATACATTTTCTCCGTACGAAGTATTATACATCATGGCTATCTCAACCGGCACGGTTCCCTTTGTGTTCTCCATGTAGATCGGATCGGGGATCAGTGCTGTACGCGTTCCTTCTAGGTAAAGGACGAATTCGTTTAAGCCAATTTCTGAGTAAAATTCTTCTCCTCGAAATACTCCGTTGTCATCCTCTTCACGCTTGTCCTCAAGTGTAATACGGATTCCCTTGTTCAGAAACGAAAGTTCACGAAGCCTTGTAGCCACGGTTTCGTATTTGTACTCGGTTACCGTAAAGATTGTCGCATCCGGCTTGAAATGTATGAATGTCCCGGTTTTCTCCGAGTCGCCGATAACACGAACAGGGTATAGTGGCTTTCCTTCGCTATATTCTTGTTCAAATATTTTTCCTTCCCGATGAATTTCCACCCGGAGATGAATGGAAAGGGCGTTTACGCAGGATACCCCTACGCCATGCAAACCCCCGGAAACTTTGTAGGTGTCTTTGTCAAATTTCCCACCTGCGTGAAGCACTGTCAAAACAACTTCAAGGGCAGATTTTTTTTCCTTGGCCATGAGCCCGGTGGGGATCCCACGGCCGTTATCCTGAACAGTAATGGAATTGTTTTTTTCAATAGTCACATTGATTGTGTCGCAGTAACCAGCCATCGCTTCATCGATGGAATTATCTACTACTTCCCAAATCAAATGGTGAACTCCTTTAAAACCAGTATCGCCAATGTACATTGCCGGACGCTTACGAACGGCCTCTAAACCTTCAAGAACCTGGATATTATCAGCTGAATAAGAACTTACTTCAATCTCTGTTGTGTTTGCCATATAGTTTGTTTTACTCCTAGAAAAAAAGAGCCCTCAAGAGGGCTTTTTAAACATGTAAAGTTACATACTATCCACAAGTTAACCTACCCGAAATTTAATATTGAAGGCCATTTGCACAAGCTTTTTGTAATTATTTACCGGTTAACAAATTGAACAGCGTTAGGTGACGAAAAATAGGCATCAGAATGCCTGCGAATATCAAAAAATGGATTGAAGTTTTTAGGTGAACTGCAAATTCACTGGTCCAAATTCGGCTGAGTCAAAACACCTTTTGAAGAACTTGCATTTGTGCCTACCTGGATATTTGAATCTTTTCTATGGTCCAAAACAAATTACCATCGTTAAATACGCCGATTTTATAATTTCCATCCCGAAGGTTTTCCGTCGCTAGTTCAACAAAAAAACCAGGTTTTTTCAAAGTTCGGTGGGCTAGCAGATCCCAGAAACTACTGCGGGAAATATGAGTAGGTAACCAGTAGCCCTTTTCGCTTTCACTTTTTAAATACAAATAAGTAGTGCCGCTTATCTCCATGTTAGAAATAGTTAAATAATCTCTGGGAATGGTACTTTTAGCATCCCTGTCCTCAAGAATCCTTCTGGAAACGGATAACCTGACACTGCTGTCCAATTTTATTTTAGAATCATCAAAAGCCAGTAAGTTTGGTTCGGCTTTACAAACACCGCGTTTCACAGCTTCGGAATAGGGCTCGCGAATGTTATCGTTAAAGGACTTCGCATAGTTTAAGAATACAGCGTGATTTGTCCAATTCTCCGCTTCTGCAACCAGCCAATTCTTTCGAAACACAACCTCTTCGTTGTAAATAAAATAGCTAGCTCCGTTAAACAGCAAAGCGACAACAATTGTTACAATTGCAAACAGTCCCCGACTTTTTCCGTTAAGGGCAAAAACGATAACCAAATATACCCAGCAAGCCACAAATGGGGAATAGTGCTGGTAACGCGCTGTAGTTATACTTTCTATCCCACTCCAGCTGCGCGAGACGCTAACCAAAGCAGCCGTTATTCCCAAAAAAAGAACGTTGCCCAATAAAAGTCTGTCAAAAAAAAGCAGCTTAGCCCGACCTGTAAAATGAAGAATAATCTTTGGAACGAGGTGCAATCCCAGAATCAATACAAATAATCCTCCGCACAAAACGGGATAAATTGTGCCATGGAGTTTTATCAAAGTTAAAGCCCCAAAAAACGCAAAAAATGCCATGATAAGTCTTAGCGGATCAGAAAGACTGGCTTGAAAATCTGCGTTCTGCCCCTTTTCGAAACCCCAAAAATAAATAACACCCACTACCACTAAAGCACAAATCCATCGGATAACCCATTTCCAGTCACGATCCAGACTCATAAAAATGATTCCGATAACAAAACTGAAGATACCATTACCATGTGTAAATGTGGCTAAAACTGCCACCAGAATGGCCCAAGAGATTTTTTTCTTCGTAAGTAGCATGCAAAGCAAGCCAAACCAGAAGACGATAACTGACTGTTGCAAAATACTTATTGCCCAGTTTACATTATCATAATACTGAGGCTGAAGCAAAATGTAAGGTATTGGAATAAACATCCAAACCGGAATTTGTTTGCTTTCAAAACCTTTCCAGAAAAACCACAATACCGATATCCAAAGTAAATTACCAATCAAAATAAGTGTGCGCCAGTTAATCGCTCCCTCAATGGTATAGTCAAGCCACGTAAGCAACCTTGGAAAAATAATCCGATGCTCGTTGTGTTGTTGGATGAGTAGTTTAAACTTTTCGATAGGGCTGTCAACATCCTGCATCCACACCACCGTTTTGAGTAAGTGAAAATCATCGGACCGGAAAAGGCTATCTGAATTGAGAAAGGAGTAAACAAGATAAATCAGGACCGGTAATAAAATGATAACAATTGAAATAATTGACTTCCCTAATTTCGACATGCCGAATAGTTACGCTTTGATAACTGACTAAAAATGAAAATATGCTTTCTGCCAGGTCCCAAATTTACAAATGATTTTTTTTCTTGAACCAAGTTTTGTTTCAGTGGCAAAAGTGAGGGACTATAAAACAGAAAAATAGCGGGCAAATACCCGCTATTCATACTTATTTCCAATACATCTTCTATTAATAAACCATTATTTTATTTCTCCATTGGATGTGTTTTAAGCAGTTGATCTGGTGAATAGAAATCTGTTTTACCTTCTATCGATGCCCTAACCGTTTTAACTTTTTCAGCTGTTATAGCGCCTCCCTGATTTCCAAAGGAATTTCTAACATACGTAAGGACCGCTGCAACCTCATTATCATTGAGCAAACCTGCGAATGGGGTCATCGGAACTTGGCCAGGATATTTTTTACCGTCTACTTCAATAGGTCCCAAAAGTCCTTTTAGTACTATTTTGATCAACCTATCGTCATTACCTGTTACCCATTTTGTTCCTGTAAGTGGCGGAAATCCGGATGATGTAAGTCCTTTGCCATCAGGCTGGTGGCAAGTTGTACAATAACCTTCCTTCATATAAATCACTTTCCCCGCAGTAAAAAGTTCAAGTTCCTTTCCTTTCAAGCCCGACTTCACCACTACTTCTTTTTCCTTCTTGACAGGCAGCCCACTAATGTGAGCCACAGCCGCATCGTAAGCATGGATCATCCACTCGTCCAGAGGTTTCTTTTTAGCTTCTGCCAATATCGGCAGACCTTTGTCTTTGGTGAGCCATGAAGCAGCAACGATTGCCACGAGACGAACCCTGCTATTTTCATCCTGAACAGCCTTCATCAGCAGATTTGCCTGATCAGCGACTTGATGTCCCGTGTAACGAACAACCTCAACCGCAGCAGCGCGCACGTGATAATCTTTGGCATTTAGCAACTGACGCAAAAGTTTCTGATCTACTTTATTCAATCCCCAGCTTACCCAGAGGCCTTCAAGCATGTGGTGTTCATATCTTGGATCATTTTTGTCCAAACCGGCAGTCCATTTGGTAAGTTTCGCCAGAACCTGACTTACATTTCTTCCGCGTAATTCACGACGTGTTCTGTAACGTGTACGATATTCAGGTAATTTCAGATTATCCAAAAGCTCGTCGATGCTCGCTCCAGCCACTTTGGCGGGCACCACCAGAGGACGTGAAGGATAAGTAATCCGATACACACGTCCATGGGAGTGATCTCTTAGCGGATCTCTCGCGTTGTGCTGCATATGTCCAATCAGAATATTGTGCCAGTCGATCAGGTAAAGAGAACCATCGGGAGCGAACTCCATATCAACGGGACGGAAATTTCTATCCTCACTCACGACAAGATCCATTCTCCAATTACTTTTGTAACCTGTTCCATCGTCTTTCATGGTGTGCTCCTTCATGCCCAGAAAACCGATGGTGTTGTTGATAAGCAAATCTCCCTGTAATTCATCCGGAAAGTGGCGACTTGAAACAAATTCCAATCCAGAAGTCGGACGAACCCTGTGCTTGTCTTCGATTAGCTGTACAGATTTATGAGTGGCTTCTCCATATCTTGGCAAAACTGTTCCTGGCAGCATCCAGCGTACATCAGGGCTGGATGTTTCTGCGAAAAAGGGTTGCCCCCAATCGTCAAAAGCAATTCCCCATGGGTTGGGGATTGAAAGCTGTGCAGTACGTTCCAGTTTTTTAAGTTGCGGCGCGTAGCGATAAAACCCCCCGTTCGTCGCCCTCACCGGACCGTAGGAAGTCTCGACATTTGTGTGCAAAAATACGCCCTCTCCAGAATAAATGGCGCCCGATGGATCTACCGTAAAGGCGTGACTATTGTGGTGGGTATCGTGGTCGTCGTAACCGCTCAACAAAATTTCACTTTTGTCAGCCTTGTCATCACCGTCTGTATCTGTAAATATTTTAAGGTTGGTACCCTGCGAAACATAGACACCTTCAGGTGCGATTTCAAAACCCAGGGGAAGGTGCAATCCATCAACAAAAACCGTTTGCTTGTCCGCTTTCCCATCACCATTGGTATCTTCCAGAATAATAATTTTGTCGTTAGGCTTGGAATCTCCAGGTTTGTAATGCGGATAACTTGGCATGGTTGCGATCCAAAGACGCCCTTTATTGTCAAAAGACATTTGCATCGGCTTAGCCAGGTCAGGAAATTCCTCTTCCGAGGCAAACAGCTCAATTTTATATCCGGCAGGCACTTTGAGCTTCTTGAGCGCATCCTGTCCATATAGATATTCCAGACTACCATTTTTCTCCGGATTAAAGTTGGTTTTAACCTGCGGCAGTGGCTTTGTGTTCTTATCAGCGGCAGCAACGTCCATTTTTTCTCCCTTAGACGCCGCAAGCCAAATCGCTTTGTCCCGAATATCCGTCATCTCGCGGATTTTCTCGATTTCCGCAGGATAATTATCCTGGCCGAATGGATTGTAGCGACGACCATAAACGTGTACACCGTTTGGAATCTTGAAGTCATTATGCCACATCCAGTTCTTTTCCATTACAGCGGCATGGATCAACTCCCGTCTTGCCTCAGCCTTAGGGGAAGTTTTACCAAAAATATTGTCAGTCAATAAAAGTGCCAGTTTTTTATAACCTTCTTCATTCAACTGAGAACCGTCAATTGTCAAGTCCTCTTTTGTAGAATCGTACCACTTTTTAGAAGGTGAAAAAGCATCGACGAAAAGTACATTATTCTTTTCAGCAACTTCCTTCATTCCCTGTGTGTACAACGCAAGGTTTTCATTCTCTTTTTTGCCATTTGGCAGATCAAACTTACCTGAAAGATCCTCGAACGCGATCGGTGACACAATGGCAAGTTGCGGAGCACTAACCCCATTGTATTTTTGGCTGAGTGTATATTTGATAAATGCGTCAAGCTCAGCCTTGTAGTTTTCCAGCCCTGCTTTTCCCTGAAAGGATTCGTTGTATCCAAAAAAAGCAACGATCACATCTGTTTTGAGCCTTGTGAGCCATTGGTCAGGCGAGTCGAAATGCCCTTCACTATTTGAATTGGTTGCATATTCGGTTTGAAATTTCTCAGCACCAGGAAATGCCCAGGGTAAATTTCTGCTGGCGTGCGGGCGGAAGCCAGGGGTATCACCGCCATCGCACATGTTTCTTATAAAAAGGGAATAATCAGGATAGCGAACCTGCATCTCTGTCTCGAATGGGCCATAGTTCATCATCCGCGATCCGAGGTTATTACCAATCAACGAAATATGTGACCCTTTTTCAATTTTTAATGTTTCAGGCTGGACAAAGTGGAAGGCACTGAATCCAATTGCGATCAATCCGAAGACGATAAGAAATCCTTTAATTTTCATTTTTATGGGTTTAGTAATTATTCTTAGGTTATTCTTTCAGTGTAAGTTTTAATGGTTATTTGGCCTCACGATAAGGAACCTGAATATCCATTTTACCCTTCCATTGTTTCGGAATCTTTTTTCCCAGCTCCCAATGAATCGCATTGATAACCAGGCGTTGAAAAGACTCTATCTTAAAATCTTCAGGATGGCCCATCGTTGTCATGAAAACTTTTCCTCCAAATGAATTTTTTCCGGTCCATGCAACAGGATTTTCGATAGCCGCTTTGTCCGGATCAACAGATTTCCCCATCAAGAGCCAGGTTGAACCCTTCGTTGGATAATCTGGAAGTACTCTGTATAGCCATGACCTAACATGGAAAGAAGGCGCCACTCCGGTCAATATCGGATTTTTCACTTCGGACGGAATAACGGTCACATCCGTACTGCTTTTATGTCCATAATGCGTATGAGCCGCCTTGCCACCCCATCCGGGAGGAGAATTCAATGCAAATTCTCCAAAGGCATTCCATCTTTCGCTTTCATGCCCTTTTGGAAAATTAAATGCGTGGGTTGTAGTTCTAAACCCCATTACTGGCTTACCGGTTTTGAGGTATGCTTCAATATGGGCTAATTGGTCAGGAGGAAGTTGCCTCCATCGCAAATAGAATACTGCAAGATCAGCCTCCTGCAAGATTTCCAATCCGGGAATATCCTTTTCAGAGTTGTGGTCGGGATAAGCCTTTAATACTTTTGTACGCATGCCATAGTTCTTCTCCAGCTCCGCCGCGATTAGCGGAAGGGTTGCTTCTCCGCTATACTCATGATCTCCTGTAACAAAGACAATAAGCGGTTTTTTTGAACCACCAGGCTGCGCATTTGTGGCATTCCTGCCACCCAAAAAAACAATAGAAATAAGAAAAATGAAAACGTAGAGAGATCTCCGATGGGTCATAAAAAACGGATTAAGAATGATTTAGGAATTTTTACGCAAATTAGATCGGTGTCGACCAGGTAAATTTGAATGGTAGTCCCATTCTACATTACTACAAGTAAATTTTGGATCAGAACTCCTCAAACAAGACTGTTTTATCCAACTTATCCCTTACTTTGTTATAAAATATTAAGCGTTAGCTTGCAGAAAGCTGCCAGCAGCCCGGCCTGGGGTAATTAGAAAAACCGTAACCCGACAGTCAGCGATATGCGTGACAATTCCTCAAAATCATTTTTGGACAACCGAATTGTCTCCTTCTTACCTCCTGCTTCTTTGCTCATCTCATAAATCGTACCCATAATGCATGAAGCTGTAAAACTAATAGCGGCACGAGGGCTTATTTTATAATCCATACCCACATTGACTCCCCATCCAGCGGCTTTCCCCGTTGTAACCAAAAGATTTCCGGCCTGATGCGCCTGGTTGGAGTAAGTCTGATATCCAACAGTAACACCGGTATAAACTGCACTCTTTTGATTCAGCGAAACTTTTCGATAGATCAACGACGGACCGATATATCTTAAAGTGATGGCATCGTCCCTGCTATCGTCCTCCATTGTTGCGCTGCTTTTATAAAGGTCGGCATTCAGTGCCAGAGCCACGTTTTTCCAAAAAAAGTAACCGAAGCCCACCCCAACCGCGTATCCCGATTTCAGTTCTTTAAGATATTTCGAATACGCCGGCGAAAACCTATTCCCTGTTCTGAAAAGACGGTTTGCATATCCACCCTTGAATCCAAAATACCATCTAGAGTTCCCGGAAAAGTTGGAAGAGCCTGTAGCCAACGCGATTTGACTACTTTCGCCAGTTTTTTTTGTTGAGTCGGCCATTAGCGAATCTAAAACAGAAGACTCAGAGGCCGTTGGTTCCTGACTGGATGCCGCGGTTTGATTGTCCAATACCGGAGAATTTCCGATAAGCGAAGATTCAGTTTCCAGGATTTTTCTGGCATCATTTGACGAAGCCTTTACAGACTCCACTTGCGTTTTTTCTACAACAGAAGGCTGAGATCCCTTTTTTGCCGGATTATAAAAGCCTATGATGACCGTTTTCAGTGAATTTCTTTGCAGCTCCCTGGTAACGACCTTATTGCCATCTTTGTAAAAAAAATTGACCGATCGCAGGTTCTGAACCATAACCGTACAATTTAGGGAGTCCCCACTTGACGTAACAATCAAATCCTGGGCTTTGGCGCTTAGTACTATAAAACCTGACATCAGGAATAAAACGACAAGAAATCTATTCATTGATGTTTCCTTAAAAGCCCTTTTACATTTCCGCGCAATGAATGAAATCTCTGCCAAGCGCCTGGCTCCAAAGATACAATAAATCTAAGGCATGACGGAAATCGAAAAGCGCATTATCACCTTACCGACTTAATGCCGGCAGCTTGCAGCCTTGTCACAACGTATGCGCCAAGTCTTTTACCCTGTTCCTGTCCGTTTACTATGGCATCCCGGTAATGAATTCCTCCATATAATCTGGAGATTGCCGCTTCCTCGGCAGCCTGTCGGAAGGATTTAAACTCTCTGTTCGGCAGATCAAAGATAACTTCGGTATCGTCCGTAAATGAAAAATTGTCCCCTATCAAGAAAGTAAGTGTTTCTGCCACAGCAGTCGATATTACACTGTGGCCGCTGGTATATTCAGGGAAGGGGGGCGTTTGCAGAAGGGGCTGCCACTTCGGATCAATGTAACGATGGATTACCGTCTCCGGCCTGACCCTGCTACTCCGGTACTTTTCATCCCAGCAACTAATGAACGCGTCCATCAATGTCGCTGCGATGACAGCGTGCACCATAATACCCTGATCCAAGGTAAGTTTAGCTTTATTTGTTGCTATGCCAGTTATATTCATCCAGTGCCCGCCAGGGCTTATTTTCTTAAAACCAATCGACATGTGCCCTGATGTGTTGATGGCAAAAGGATTACAATCCCAATAAGATGCGATAAACCGTTGCTTTTCAGAAAGCTTCGTTCCGACTGCATAAACTTCATATGCCAGTTTAAAAAAATCGCTGGTACTATCCTTGCTAAAAGCAACCGGTGCCATCGGCCTAAACTGTGCACTGCTATCGATCATCATCGGACGAATTGTTTTCCAATGAGGTTCTATTCCCTCGATGTAGCCGGGTGGAGTGGGATACCAGTACTGATCTCCTTTTAACGGACGATAACGAACCATGGTACTTAGCTTCAAATAACCATCAGTTGAACCAAATGCAGCTATTTTTTTTGCAATATCCTGTGCGACAGCTACGGATTGATCGATAACTTCCCGGCTGTAGCCAGCCCTTAGTAAAGCAATAATCATTTTTTTCTCGTCTTCTTCGAGCATGTAACCCGATGGAAGAATCACCCGGCCAGTTTCAAGAATGCAGTACAATGCGGCTATTTTGTAGTTGTACGGCTGTCCATTTTCGATGCTGAGTTCCGGGAAGTTCTTTACAAAAGCAGCGGGACGGGCGATAGACTTGTTATTTTGGGCGATAATTTCATAGGCTCCCATCATCGTATAGGTATAAAACCTGCTTGCTGCCGGAGGATTGACTACATCATGGATCATCACCATCGTGACTGAAAACACCGCAGGCTGCAAGTACAAAGCCAATGGATCTTTGACTGTTTGACCATAAGAAGTGCTGGTTGTGAGCAGCAGCGTCAACCACCAAAGCTTTAAAGGAAATATACCTGCTTCCACTAATCCACTATCACTCTGCTTTATACCTTCACTTTTTCCCATTAATATGATAAAATTCTAATGCCTGATTAAACTCACCGATTACGATATATGGCTGTTTGCTAACCTGCAATTGAATGGCTGATTTCACATCACCCTTCACAGACAAACCCGACTCCGGTTGATTTACGTACTTAAATCCACCTTTACCATCCCCCTTTAACAAACATCCATAGTTCGCATCCATACTTCCGAGTTTCAATCGGTTATCCGATTTATTCCCAAATAGTAACAAATCCTGCTCACCGTCGCCGTCAAAATCCTGATATAGCGTCGTGGTTACAGGTGCATATTGCGCTTGAATTGGAAGAATAACCTTCTCAAATTTACCGTTTGCACTCATGAAACATACCGAACGCGCTTCCGTGACGGTCAGCTTACCGGCTTTTGCTAAGTCCTCCTTTGAAAAAATATCGGCAATTCCGGCATTGGCGTAGTCTTTATAAAAAGGAAACTTTTTTCGCATCGGATAAATCTGATCATTCAGTTCGTCGCGACTGACAAACGGATAGGACTTTCCCTGGTTATAAAAACAGAAAAAAGGATCAATAGACCCGTTCTTATCGAAGTCAGCAAAATAAAGTTCGGCAGGTTCATCCTTCGAAACTTTGATTTGGGAATTCAGTCCAAAATTCCCTGCTACGATATCTTTTTTACCGTCCTTATTAAGATCAATTATTTGAAAGGTATTCCAAAACCCGGATTCTTCATCTGCGAAATACTGATCCGTCTTATCAACAAAACCATTTTTTGTATTTAAGAAAATCTTAAATGGCATCATTTCACCGCATAGTGTCAGGTCTGTTCTTCCATCGCCATCCCAATCGTTCCATTGCGCATCCGTCACCATACCTATTTCGGTAAAAGGCGCTTCTGTGATCGAAAAGTTGCCCCTTCCGTCATTTGTAAGAAGATAAGAAATTGGTCTTTCCGGATATTTACCTGCAATAATACGCCCCCCAACAAACAAATCCAGATCCCCGTCTCCATCGTAATCAGCAGGGCGTACGCACGATTTGCTGCTTGCTTTCATATTGGGAAGAGACAAAACGGACAATGTCAGATTACCCTTTTTGTCGTTGAGATATAGCTCATCCTGGAAGGAAAATGTATTCGGTTCAAAAAGAGAGTAACCTCCCTTAGCCACATACAAATCATCGAAACCATCTCCGTTCGCATCGAAAAAAACAACCGCTGTGGTGGCTGAGACATTTTCGTCACCGATTGCAAATCCTTTCATTTCCCCGAAAGAGCCCGTTTTTGTCTGCAGCCAAATCTTCGCCTGCTTATTTTGGTCGCCGCTAACAAAGACGTCAGAAAGCCCATCCTTATTAACATCCCCTTTCGCGAGAATTGGTCCGGTTTGAGAATACATGCTTAGCATTAATGGCTGACGCTTGAAATCGTTTTCACTAAAACCTTCGTGCTGGTAAGGAATCAGGTCGTTCGATTTCTTAAAAATGCCCCTCTTTCCAGATTCAATCGTCTTCGCGTGAACAACATGGTCCGTATTTTTTTCGATTACCAACAGCTGATTGCTTTCGACATTTAACAAAGATTGCACGCCCCCATCTGGCCATACGACATTTATGGAATCAATCCTGCTATCCTTTTCCAGACCGAAATGCAGCCTCGTCGGCAAACAGGAAAGGTAACCGCGACCAGGACTCACTTCCTGATACTGCAACTTGCCTTTTGAATACAGCGTAACGCGGCCCCCGAGCGCATTTCTATTACCTTCCTTTTGAGTTAATTTAACTTGCAGCCAGGATGTATTTAACTTTTCCCGACCCATATTCTGATATACAAATGCCGTCTCATTGATATTATTTACTACCAAATCCAGATCTCCATCGTTATCCAGATCGGCATAAACAGCCCCGCTAGATACGGAGCCTTCCCGCAGGCCCCAAACTTCCTGCATTTGTGTAAAAGTGAGATCCTTGTTATTCTTAAAAATATAGTTAGGAAGTTTTGTTGAAGGCATTGCAGTCACAAGGTCCATTAACTTGAAGGGCTCTTTGTCTACGGCTCTCTTGATTTTATAGTCCCCCCAATATTTAAGAAAATCTTTATTTGTATAGTCGCGGTAATAGCCGTTGCTAACAAATAAGTCCTTAAAACCATCATTATCGAAATCGGCAAACAGTGGGCACCAGCTCCAATCGGTATTCGACACACCCGACAGCTGCGCTATTTCACTGAAAGTCCCATCCCCATTATTCAACTGAAGCATATTGCGCATATACTGCCTGTATAAATTCTGCTTCATCATCAACTCAAACGACTCGTAATTTTCCTGGAGCTGCAAAAGTTTCTGACGCCTGTTATCTTCGGGCAGCATATCCAGCGACATCACATCGGGAAGGCCGTCATTATTGAAATCAGCGATATCAACGCCCATCGAAAACTGGGCGAGATGCCTGAAATATTTCTGGGATTCCTCCCTGAAAGTACCATCTGTGTTGTTGATGTAGAGATAATCGGGCTCATTGTAGTCGTTCGTAACATAGATATCCTGCCATCCGTCTTTGTTTACGTCAGCAATGGCAAGCCCCAAGCCAAACGTTAACGGATATTGGCTGATGCCCGACTTTTTGGTGACATCCGTAAAATGATTGTTCTGATTTTCAAAGAGTTTATTTCCTGCAAGTGCGTCCGTTTCAAGCTTGAACTTAGCCAGCTCCATATTGTCGATCTTCTTTACACTATGATTCAATAGCATCATGTCCAAATCACCATCATGGTCATAGTCCAGGAAGGCCGCCTGGGTACTGTAACTAATATTATCAAGACCGTACTCCTGCGCCTGCTCACTAAATGACACCGATCCGCCAGCTTTCACGCCCTGGTTTATGAACAATTGGTTCTTCCTTTTTTCATCCTCAACCTTCCCTGAGTAACAGATATAAATATCCAGAAATCCATCACCATTCACGTCTGCCATTGTTACCCCGGTTTTCCAACCTCCTTTGCGACCTTCCAGACCTTTGCCTGCAGAGAGGGTTACATCTTTAAAACGCATCGCCATCCCTTTGGTAGCGCCCTGATTGAGATACAACTTGTTCGGCCCCATATTGGCAGTAAAGAAAAGATCTTCCCACCCGTCGTTATTCACATCTCCGACAGCTGCGCCGCCGCCATTGTAAAAGTACTCATAGGCCATCACGTTCAGACTTTCGTCTTCAACAAAGGCATTCATAAAGGTGATCCCGGTTTGTTTTGAAGGCAGCGATTGAAACAGAGGTTCCTGAGCCTGAAGCAGGGAAGAATACAGAACTAAACAAACCAGTAATTTGAAATGAAACGAAACCGTTCTACTCATTATGATATTTGCAAAAAACTTACAAACCAGGGATTTATCTCTAAAAGAAAAAACTTCAACGAAAAGTTGAAGTTAGAAATTAGTCGTTTCATTATAAGGGAAAGCAGTGAGAAATTTACCTTTTAATGGTTCGGGTATACAGCCACCTCGACATTCAGGGTATACAGCCAAAAAAAATCGGAACGGCTTGTTGCCGCTCCGATCCTAAAAAAATATTCTACAGGTTTGATTAAAAATTTGCAACCTTGCCTGTATCCCACCATAGGCGAGTGGCAATATCATCTTTTGCTCCAGCTCCCATTTTTGTAACAGCATCTGCTACCGCGGCTGTATTGCTTGTTCTTTCTGCATTTACGAAAGGCATTCTTTTGATTGACTCGCCTGCGGCAATGACGCCCCAGGTTGGGCTGCTGTCATTTTTGGCAGCAGGCGGAATTTTCGGATAACCGGTCCTTCTGAAGTCTACCCACGATTCCATGGTATTGGTGAAGTTATTGAGGTATTTCTGAGTAATGATCTTTTCCAGTTTCAATTCGAGTGGATCCGCGTCGTTCCACCCAACTGTAATCGTTGACAGTGCAGTAAAGTTGTTGCGGGCATCGACCGGATCCACATAATTAATGGGTTTGCTGGTTTTGTCTGCCAGATAAGCGTCCACACCACTGGCATTCCAATCAGCAAAAGACAACTTTACGCCCGATTCATAGTTGGTTTTGGGATCACCAGCCCCTACCCAACCTCTAAGCCCCGCCTCAGCTTTAAGAAAAGCTACTTCTGCTGCTGTAAAATTCCGCCTGCTCGTTACAGTTTTAAAATCTTCACTTACTTTGGAAAAAGGAACGCGATCCCCTTTATATTTCACGTAGCCACCATTCCGGATACCTTTGTAAGGCATCGATGGATGGTCTGCGTATAAAACAGGACTAGCGACGGGAGCAAAGTACTTAGATATCCGACCATCCTTTAAACCCACCATAAAGGATTCCATTGCAGCGCCCATACGGGTATCATCCCATTCGTAGCAAATTTGAGCTACCGGCATAATAAGCCCGTTTAGCGAATTGGTGAAATTATCTGCGTTGGTTGTGATCAAACCAGCCGGATCCTTCAAAGCTTTTTCGCCTTGAATTTTCGCCTGATCGTGGTCCACTTTTGATAAACGCATGGCCAGTCTAAGACGTAAGGAATTGACTACTTTTTGCCATTGCGGGATGCTCCCGGCATAATTTGTAGGATCATAATTTTTGAATTCAGCATAGGTTTTCTTAGCATTAAAATCCGTCTGGATTGAATCCAGTTGCTTAAAGAAAAGCGGGTATAAGGCGGATTCCTTGTCATAAGGAATCGAATTTGCAAAACTGCCGTATTGAGAATAAATGATTGGTCCGTGTACGGCGGTTAATTTAGACATCGACAAAATACGAACCAACTTCGCCCATGTAGCAAACAAGGGCAATTTGTTTGCTTGGGAGAGCCTGATCATTTGTGTTGTAGGGGACATGACATTACCGTATTCCCGTCCCCAAAATGAATTCCAGGTGATGCTGTAAGTGGTGTTATTAACATTTCCAAGAAAATCCGTAGGAGTGCCCATATGCCCAAGCCAATTGTCAGCACAAAGGTCTTCTTCGATCTGACCCCCATTAAGCTGAGCGATCACGATGGGAAAACGAGGGCCGATGTCTTGAAAAAAGGGATATGAAAATGGGTCTATGTCTGGTTCGACAGATTTTTTTTTACAAGCAGCAAATGCAATAAGAAAAACTAATGCGAAAATTATCTGTTTCATGTGAAGGGTGTTATAAATTTAGAATGAAAACTTAAGGTTAAATCCGTATGATCTTGTCGATGGCATACCAAATACATCAGCGGACTGCAGCGAGTTGTTGGTGCTCATCGCCTGTTCCGGATCGAAAGGTGCTCTTTTGTAGAAGAAGAATAAATTCCTTCCTACGAAGGACAGAGAAGCATCTTTAAACACAGGGTTTGCACTTTTGGTTTTGAAGGTATAGCCCAAAACAAATTGTCCTAACCTCACGTTCGTCCTTGAAAACACATAGGGCTCCATGATCCTGTTTCTGTCACCAACGGCAGAAAAGTAAGTATATGGTTCAATCGAAGTCACAGCTGTACCCTCTGGTGTTACCGCATTGATAAGCATTTTCCCGCCGTCCCTTGCCGCCGCAGTTCTTTCACTTACACCGTATGAATCCAGGAACGCCTCAGTTTTAGAGAGCGCAACACCACCGAATTTTCCGTTAACCAATACGGTGGCAAAGAAGTTACGGTAATTGAAGTTGTTGGTCCATCCCATCAAAAGTTTGGGGTTAACATTGCCTACTTTTGTCGGTGAAGCTTCTCTGAGGGGAACACCATTTGCAGCCAACATAATTTGCCCGGCGGTGTTTCGCGCAAAGTGATAAACGTATAAATCATTTATCGAACCGCCTGCTTTGATCAGAGAGCCAAAACCTTCATTATCAGTACCTAACTGGTAGTTAGGCTTAGACGCAATCAGCTCAACAATCTTGTTTTTGTTCTGCGAGACGTTTAGCGATGTATTCCAGTTGAAATGGTCTGTGCGTAAAGGCTCCGCGTTCAAGGATAGCTCAAATCCGTTGTTTTTGTTCCTCCGCGCATTCCCATGATAAGTGGAGTATCCTGATCCGGAAGGTGCTGTTAGTAAAACTATTTGATTGGTATTTACACCGTTATATATGTTAAAGTCTAGTCCCAGCCTGCCTCCAAAAAACCTGGCTTCAAAACCATACTCACTATTCGTGATTTCCCCGGGTTCCAGATTAACAAACGGCAGTTGTGTAGGTCGAACGATACTACCCGGACCGGCTGGGCCACCTGCTCCACCAATTGTAATCGACGGCAGCACTACAGTATTGGGAACATTATTGGTTGTCCGTGAGAAGGAAGCCCTCACTTTCAGCAATGATATAACAGTCGGTAGGTGAACCAGGTGACTGACAATCAAAGATCCACCGATGGAAGGATTAAACTTAGACCGACTGCCTATAACCTTTAGCAAAGAATCCCAATCATTACGTCCTGTCAAATCCAAAAACAGAAAATCCTTGAATCCAAGAGACAAATTGGCAAACGCGCCCTTTCTGGTGATTTTGCTGTAACCTGCGTCATCGTTAAACATGACATTATAGGGCATGTTCGCAAATGTGAATACGTTAGGGTATTGTAGTGTTGAAATTCTATTGTTAACAGTCATACCATCGTAGTATATGTTCTCCTGATAACTGAGACCTGCAAGTGCATTTAAACTGAGTTTACCAAAGCGCTTGCTGTAAGTGAAAATACCGTCAGTATAAATGGATTGATCTGTATATTTCGCGTAGTTCCAGGCACCGTTTGGGGTGACAGTTACAGGGTTGCCCGCCGCTGCATAACGCTTATCGTCCAAAACATTGTTGTAATCGATATTACCCCTCACTTCAAATCTAAGGTTCTCCAGAACATCATATGAGATTTTCGCATTTGCAATGATCCTTTTGAATGACTGAAGCTTAGGATTTTTGTTAATTTCCCAGTAAGGATTATTTTGCTTCTCTTCCGTCGAATACCAGTTCATCTTATACAAATTCCTGTCTGGATTGAACACGGCGTAATTTTCTTTGTAATTATTGAAATCACGTTCTCTGGCGAATAAATATAAACCTGTAAGCGGGTTGTTATCGTAACCTGCACCTGGCCGGTTCCTGGATACTTCAGAGGACAGGATCACACCTGAGCTTACTGTAATCTTGTCATTGAGCAGCTTGGTACTTTGTCTGAACGAAAAGTTATTTCTATGGTAGCTGCTTGTTGGCATTACACCCTTCGAAGAAACACTGGCGTAGGAAAAGTAAACCTTGGTTTTGGCGTTCCCTCCAGCAATTGATACCGAGTTAGAAGCTATCACACCAGTTTGGAAAAAGTCCTCAATGTAATCTTTCTGGTAGTCGTCTGATTTAACCACCGCTTTTCCCAGAGGCGTCCAACTATAATCATTAACTGCCGTTCCATAACGATACTGGAATTTGGGAAGACCGGATACTTGCTCGAAAACAGTACTTGAATTGAAGTCTACAGATACCTTGCCTTCCTTTCCTTTTTTAGTTGTAATCAGGATCACGCCATTGGCACCCTGGCTACCATGAAGAATAGAAGCGTTCGCTCCTCTCAAGATGCTGATACTCTCGATATCCGCGGGACTAATCATAGAAAGACCGTCTCCACCATCTGTACCACCCCAAGTATCTGGCTGGTCACCCTTGTTATTGACCATGGGAATACCATCGATCACATAGAGGGGCTCACTAGAACCCTGTAAAGATCGATCCCCACGGATAACTGCCTTCGTAGAACCGCCTATACCAGAGCTACTCACCTTAATATCAACACCAGCTGCCTTGCCATTCAGGGCATCTACAAAGTTAATGTTCGCCGCTCTTCTCAATTCATCACCCCCAATCTGCTGCGTGGCATAGGTTAACGCTTTTTTGTCTCTTTGGATACCAAGAGCCGTTACAACAAACTCTTCGTGAATCAGTGTCTCAGGCTCAAGAGAAACGTCCACCATAGTCATTGAGCCGGTAACCAAAACCTCATTCGTTGTGTACCCAACCATTGAAATAATCAAGGTATCATTCTGCGTGATGCCAATAGCGAAATTTCCATCTGCATCCGAGGTAGTTCCCCTAGAGCTGCCTTTTACTAGGATATTTGCCTGAGATAACCCTGCACCTTTTTCATTGCTTATCTTGCCGGTAATCTGCCGCTCTTGGGCATGAACGGTTGACAAAAAAAGGAGCGCAACGAACAGAATCAGCAATCGATTTTGTAGATTTTTCAAGCATTAATAAGATTATATTAGAGGAAACAGCGGATTGTCATGCGAGTTACAATAAAAAATCGGGATGGCTGATAGCCACCCCGATTCCCTCAAAAAATCAAATCTCTAAAATCAAAAATTAGCAACCTTACCAGTATCCCACCATAAACGAGTAGCGATATCATCCTTTGCTCCAGCTCCCATTTTTGTTACTGCATCTGCAACAGCAGCCGTATTTCCAGTACGTTCCGCATTAACGAAAGGCATTCTTTTGATATTTTCACCCGCTGGAATAATGCCCCAGTTTGCATTGCTGTCATTCTTAGCCGCAGCTGGAATTTTCGGATAGCCCGTCCTTCTGAAATCTACCCAAGCTTCCAGCGTATTGGTGAAGGTATTGATGAATTTCTGCGTAATGATCTTCTCAAGTTTCAATTCAAGCGGATCCGCCTCATTCCAGGCGATAGTAACGGTCGAAATCGCTGCGACGCTATTACGAGCATCTATTGGATCCACATAATTAATCGGTTTGCTGGTTTTGTCGGCAAGATACGCATCTACGCCACCGGCGCCCCAATCAGCGAAAGACAGCTTTACGCCCTCTTCATAGTTCGCTTTTGGATCACCAGCTCCCGCCCAACCTCTAAGTCCGGCTTCCGCTTTAAGAAAAGCCACTTCAGAAGCGGTAATATTCCTTCTCGTCTGTACGGATCTGAAAGCCTCGTTTACTTTGGAAAAAGGTACGTGGTCCGCTTTTGCCTTCACATAGCCACCATTGCGGATCCCTTTGTATTTCATGGTTGGGTGGTCAGAATACCAAGATGCGGGGGCAGTGGCGGGAAGTTCAGCAAAATACTTCGAAATCCTACCATCATTTAAACCCACCAAGAAAGATTCCATCGTAGAGCCCATCCGGGTATCGTCCCATTCCCAGCTGATCTGACCAACCGGCATGATGACACCATTCAGGGAATTGACAAAATTGTCTGCGTTGGTGGTTATTAAACCAGCCGGATCACTCAAAGCCTTTTCGCCCTGCGTTTTTGCCTGAGCGGGATCCACTTTTGACAAGCGCATCGCGAGCCTAAGGCGCAAAGAATTTACCACTTTCTGCCATTGCGGAATACTACCTTTATAAGAAGCGTCAAATTTTCCGAATCCAGCGTACGTTTTGTTGGCATTAAAATCAGTCTGGATAGAATCCAGTTGCTTAAAGAACATTGGGTACAAATCAGCCTCTTTGTCGTATAGAATCGAATTAGCCGTGGTGCCGTATTGGGAATAAATGATCGGCCCGTGCACAGCAGTTAATTTTGACATAGCCAGGATACGCACCAACTTCGCCCAGGTGGCAAACATTGGCAACTTATTCTCTCCGGCAAGTCTGATCACCTGTTTAGCAGGAGACATTACACTTCCATATTCTCTGCCCCAAAACGCGTTCCAGGTTATACTGTAGGTCGTATTATTGACATTACCTACAAAGTCGGTGGGCGTACCCATGTACCCTAACCAGTTGTCAGCACATAGATCTTCTTCTATCTGACCTCCGTTAAGGTTATTGAACATGCCGGAAAAAGGAGAGCCTACGAGGTTAAAATCCTCTTGAAGCTGCTGATCCGAAAGTTGATTCGGGTTTCGGTTCGCTTCTTCAAAATTGTCGGTACAAGCTGCGAATGCAATCAGGGATACCAGCGCTATAAATATTTGTTTCATGTTAATAATTTTAAAGTTTTAGAATGTAACCTTCAAATTTACACCATACGATCTTGTTGATGGCAGGCCAAACACGTCCGTAGACTGCAGAGAATTGTTAGTACTCATGGCTTGCTCAGGATCGAAAGGTGCTTTTTTGTAGAAGAAGAACAAGTTCCTGCCTACGAAAGAAACAGAAGCATCTTTAAACACAGGTTTTGCACTTTTTGTTTTAAATGTGTAACCCAAGACAAACTGTCCTAATCTAACGTTCGTTCTTGAAAACACGTATGGTTCCATGATCTTGTTTCTGTCACCAACGGCAGAGTAGTACGTGTATGGCTCAATCGAAGTAACAGCCGCGCCTTCAGGCGTCACCGCATTGATCGCCATTTTTCCACCATCTCTTGCTGCCGCAGTTCTTTCACTCACACCATAAGAATCCAGGAATGCCTCTGTTTTAGAGAATGCCACACCACCGAATTTACCGTTGATCAATACGCTGGAGAAGAAGTTACGATAATTGAAGTTGTTGGTCATACCCAACAGAAGTTTTGGGTTAACATTGCCCACTTTTGTCTGCGTTGCTTCTTTCAATGGAACACCATTTGCAGCCAACATAATCTGTCCGGCAGCATTTCGTGCGAAGTGGAAGATGTATACGTCATTGAATGAACCACCTGCTTTAATAAGCGATGCAAAACCTTCAGTATCGCTACCTACCTGATAATTAGGATTAGATGCGATCAATTCAACAATCTTGTTCTGGTTCTGTGACGCATTTATCGACGTATTCCAGCTGAAATGATCCGCGCGGAATATTTCTGCATTCAATGAGAGCTCAAATCCTTTATTCGTGATTTTGCCGGCATTAACATAATAAGTAGTGTATCCCGATCCAGACGGTGCTGCCAATGAAAGGAACTGGTTGGTACTAACGCCATTATATATCGTAAAGTCGGCTCCAAGACGTCCTTTAAAAAACTTAGCTTCAATACCATACTCATTAGCTACGATTTTTTCTGGCTTCAGGTTGGTAAATGGTACTTGCGTGGGTCTGTTGATACCACCAATACCGGTTGGACCACCTGCACCACCAATGGAAGACAATGGCTGAACCACGTTGTAAGGCACTTCGTTCGCTGTTTGTGAAAATGAAGCCCTTACTTTCAGGAATGAAATAACCTGGGGTAAATTAAACATCTGGCTGATGATTGCAGATCCTCCGATAGATGGGTAAAAGTAGGACTGGTTACCAGTAAGTGCCAGGGTAGAAGCCCAGTCATTACGTCCCGCCAGATCCAAAAACAAGAACTCCTTGAATCCAAGAGAAAGGTTGGCAAATGCACCTTGCTTGATCGTCTTGCTTCCTGTTTTATTGAAAACAACATTATAAGGTATGTTGGAAAAGGTGAATATGTTCGGGTACTGCAGTGACGTAGTACCGTTGTTGACATTCATCCCATCAGTATACGTATTTTTCTGATAGCTAAGACCAGCAAGTGCATTCAAGCTAAAGTCACCAAAGGTCTTATTATAGCTAAGGATACCATCTGCATAAATCGACTGATCGGTGTATTTATTGTAGTTCCATGTACCGTTCGGACTCACACTTACAGAGTTACCAGCCGCTGCATAGCGCGTATCATAAAGAACATCATTGTAATCAATATTACCCCTTACCTCAAATTTAAGATCCTTTGCGATATCGTAGGAGATTTTCGCATTGGCAATAATCCTTTTGTTTGTCTGGAGTTTCGAGTTCTTGTTTATTTCCCAGAAAGGATTGTTTTGCTTTTCTTCAGTCGAATACCAGTTCATTTTGTCTAGATTCCTGTCGGCGTTGAGCACAGCGTACTTGTCTTTGTAGCTATTGAAGTCGCGATCTCTGGCGAACAAATACAAACCAGTCAGCGGGTTGTTGTAATAACCTGCACCCGGACGGTTTTTGGATACTTCCGAGGATAGGATCACGCCCGAACTTAGCGTCATCTTGTTATTCAGCAATTTGGTGCTTTGTCTGAACGAGAAGTTATTTTTATGGTAATTATTTGTCGGCATTACGCCTTTCGAGGACACATTGGCGTAGGAAAAGTAAACGTTTGTTTTGTCGTTACCACCAGTAACAGCCACTGAGTTGGAAGCAGTTACACCAGTCTGAAAGAAATTTTTAATGTAATCTTTCTGATAACTGTCCGATTTAACAACCGCCGTTCCTACAGGCGTCCAGCTATAGTCACCACCTACTGTTCCATAACGGAACTGAAATTTAGGAAGGCCGGATACTTGTTCAAAAACCGTACTGGAATTGACGTCAACAGATACTTTGCCTTCTTTGCCCTTCTTGGTTGTTACCAATATGACACCATTAGCACCCTGGCTACCATAAAGAATAGAAGCGTTTGCTCCTCTCAATATGCTGATGCTTTCGATATCCGCGGGATTAATCATAGAAAGACCATCTCCACCATCCGTTCCGCCATAAGAACCTGGTTGCCCACCCTTGTTATTTGCCATGGGAATACCATCAATCACATAAAGAGCCTCACTTGAGCCCTGCAAAGATTTGTTTCCTCTAAGTACAGCCCTGGTAGAACCACCTGCGCCAGAACTACTTACTTTGATATCGATACCGGCAGCCTTGCCATTCAGGGCATCAACAAAGTTGGTGTTTGCCGCACGACGCAATTCCGTTCCATCAATTTGCTGGGTTGCATAGGTCAACGATTTTTTGTCTCTTTTTACCCCAAGAGCCGTTACAACTACCTCTCCCAATTGATTCACGTCTTCAACCAACAAAATATCAATGGTCTTTTGATTGCCCACTGAAACCTCTTTGGTTAAATAACCGATCGTTGATATAACCAATACCGCGTTCGCATCTGGTACATTGATACTGAAAGCGCCTTCCGCCGAAGAGCTTGTACCTACATTGGATCCCTTAACCAGAATGTTGGCACCCGGTATTGCAGTCCCTTTTGCGTCCTTTATGGTACCCTTGATTTCCTCAGCTAATTTTAGAGACTTTGGATGCGATTTCCCCGAGCGGGCCTCTCCCGTTACGGAACCACCAGCAAATAACGGTGTTGCCATGCAATTCACGGCCAGGAGCATTGATAAAAGGCCCCTACGTCGGAAACCGATTCCGTGGAGCACTAAATGTAATTTTTTCTTCATAAGGATAAAATAGGTAGGTAAAAATTAAGATTAAATTAGCAAAACGTTTGTAAAAATTGTGAAGTCATACACCTTCTCATGCAGCCGGTAAATACGTAAAAACCAGAGTATCTTCCATCTCGCTTAGACCTTCATTATGAATCAGGTCAAGATAAGGTGTTTGGAAAATTTCTCGTTAGGCAACAAAGCAGAAAGGTTGGCTCGCTCAGCAGTGGCGCATCTACCCTTTTCAAAACGTTTCTTCGAACGAGTGTTTCGAAAAAACAGGTACATCATTGTTACAGAGAAAGGGCATCGTTAAAGGCAAAAACTTGTTCTTTAAGGTATTTTCTATCCATAAGCATATTTTGAATATTGTATTATTCGTGAAATTTAATTTTTTTTAAAATAGAGTCCAAACATTTTGCTTTATTTAAGTAAACAAAAATATTATTTTGAAGAATCTCACAATTATATGGCTCTAAACCATCATTTTCTTCACAATTGAAATTATTCTTTTCTTTTGCTATTTTCTCGCCCTCAAAGTAAAATTTGGTGATGGTTATCGAACACATGGTTAATAATCTGTTTGAAATGTACATGGTGCGATGTCTCTTTCGTACTGCGGGAGTTCCTCTTTTGACCTACGGGACACAGGCCAGCACAAAAGCGGATAACGATTGCTTTTGTACGTTTAAAAAGTCTGTATTGCAGACGGTTCAATCTTGAAAAATTTACTTTTTCCAAGATTGTGAAAATTAAAGAAATGTAGAAAACGATCGGTGATTTGATGGAGACTCTGTAATTTGGCGAAACGATTTATTCGTATTTGCGCCACAAACCTAAAATCCCGCCTGAGATCGCGTATACAATCACACTGATTCCTCCATCGATAAAGGACAAGGTTATGGAAGTGAATGAAAACATTCCTCTGACCACCGTTTCACAAAAAACAAAAACGAAGCCAAAAAGAAGGCCGGTAAGGAACCCGCTTAATAAGGACTTTACGGGAATTTTAGTAAAAATCCAGCCAACCGTGTAAGCCATAAACGAGGTTGAGACAATACTTGCCAGATAAGGTGCCGGCCCATTACCTGCTTTCATCTGCTCTGCCGTAAAACCATGTAGTGCCATCCAGGTGTCTGAAAAAGCAGTGTACCACAGCGCCGGAAGAACTTGACCTAATACTACGCATACAAGCACAGCCCAAAGATTGACAGATTGTTTTCTCATAAAAAAAGAATTTTTACCTAGTCATCGAAGTATTATCGCGGCTCAAATATAATACGTTTGCGAAATAATAACGTTTTCACAAGACAGGTTTAATGAAATCAATGTTTCGCTTTAAGCCTTCAAATTTTGTCCTCTTTAAAGGCGATTTTCTAAAGAGTTCGGTAAATATCTCCTCAGTTATCTCTTCCCAGTCGTTTCGCGTATACACACTAAGTTCGGGTGATAACGAGAACTCAGGTGTCGTATTTGGTTTGGAAAAACGGTTCCAGGGACATACATCCTGACAGATATCGCAGCCAAATATCCAGTTTTCAAATTTACCGCTGGCCTCCATTGGTATAGATTCCTTCAATTCAATTGTGTAATAACTGATGCACTTGCTGCCGTCAACAACGTATGGCTCAACGATGGCCTCCGTCGGACAGGCGTCGATGCACTTGGTACAAGTGCCACAATAGTCTTTAATGGCGCCGTCGTACGACAAATCAAGATCACAAATAATTTCTCCGATAAAAAAGAAACTACCCATGTCCCGGTTAAGCAGGTTCGAGTGACGGCCCACCCAGCCCAACCCACTACTCGCTGCCCAGGCTTTGTCCATGACCGGCGCAGAATCAACGAAGATCCGTCCGCTTACGTCACCTATCCCTTCCTGAATAGCCTGAAGAAGCGCTTTCAGTTTATCCTTTAAAACAAAATGGTAAACCTTTCCATAAGCATATTTGGAAAGCTTTAGGTCTTCTGAACCTTCGGGAAGTCGTTGAGAAGGATAGTAATTAAGCAAAACCGAAATCACACACTTTGCATCGTCAACCAACTTTCTCGGATCAAGTCGCTTATCGAAGTGGTTTGCCATATAACCCATCTGGCCATGATGATTTTGATTAAGCCAATTTTCAAGTCGCGGTGCTTCCTGTTCCAGAAACTCTGCCCTGGAAATACCGCAAAAATCGAAACCTATTTCTGCTGCTTTCAGTTTTACGAACTGGCTTCTTTCCTTTCTGATCAGGTCGTCTGTTGTCATAAGGCAAATCTACGAATTGAATTACAAATGCCATCTTGTCAGTATTTTCGTGCTGGCAAAGTAATTTAACACTTACTCAACGATTAAAAAGTAATAACATTACAGGAAAACTATGCCGAAAAATACAGATTCCAACATAGATCAAGACAATATTAACGAGATGAACGAGGAAAACTTCCAGGTGGATACTGACAATGCGGCGAATGATAGTAGCGCTGACGCAGCCAAGTTTGCAAATATTGAAAACGAGACGGACGAAATAAAAGTTGAAATCGCTCCTGACGAGAAAGATCCAATAGACGGATACAAAGCCGAAATAGCTGAGCTTAAAGACAAATACCTCCGTTTGTATGCCGATTTCGAAAATCACCGCAGACGTACGGCAAAGGAAAAGCTGGAAATGATCACTGCGGCGAGCGCCGACATGGTTAAATCCATTTTACCGATCGTAGATGATTTTGAAAGGGCAAAAGTATCATTTGATTCTTCGACTGAAATTGAGGCATTGAAAGAGGGCGTGGACCTTATATATACAAAGCTTTATAAAACTTTGGAATCAAAAGGGCTGAAACCAATGATTTCCAAAGGTGAAGTATTCGACGTGGAAATTCATGAATCCATTGCGCAATTCCCTGCCCCGTCCGAAGACCTTAAAGGAAAAGTAATCGATGAAATTGAAAAAGGTTACTACCTGAATGATAAAGTAATCCGTTACGCCAAGGTTATTGTAGGCGCGTAAACCACCATCGAAATAGTTAAAAATGGCAAAGAAAAGAGATTTTTACGAGATACTTGGCGTGGAGCGTGGTGCTACGGCTGATGATATCAAAAAAGCTTATCGTAAGCTGGCAATCAAGTTTCACCCGGATAAAAATCCAGATGATCCTACTGCCGAAGACAAATTTAAAGAGGCCGCAGAAGCGTATAGTATTCTGAGCGATGAAGGAAAACGTCAGCGTTATGATCAGTTTGGTCACGCAGGCGTCGGTGGTGCATCCGGCGGTGGTGCAGGATATGGTGCAGGCGGATTCACAATGGACGATATATTTTCTCAATTTGGCGACATTTTTGGAGGAGATAGCAGTCCGTTTGGCGACATTTTTGGGCGTCAGGGTGGCGGAAATGGCCGTCGCGTTCGCAAAGGCTCTGATCTAAGGATTAAGTTGAAGCTGAATCTGGAGGAAGTTGCCAACGGTGTTGAAAAGAAAATCAAGGTAAAACGTCATGTAAGCTGTACCACTTGTGGTGGCAACGGGGCAAAACACGGCACCTCGCTCACCAACTGCGGTTCTTGCAATGGAACCGGACAGGTGCGGAAGGTTGTAAGTACCATGCTTGGTCAGATGGTATCTACCAGCACGTGCCCAACCTGTAATGGCGATGGAAAAATCATCAGCGAACGTTGTGATTCATGTGCCGGCGAGGGCAGACTGTTACAGGATGATCTCATTACACTCAATATTCCGGGTGGTGTTGCAGAAGGAATGCAGCTATCCATGTCAGGTAAAGGAAATGTTCCTTCCCGCGGTGGCGTGGCTGGCGATCTGCTTATTGTGATCGAGGAAGAAGAAGATGCACACCTGAAAAGAGATGGTGCGAATGTAGTATTTGACATGCATTTGAGCTTCGTTGATGCTGCCCTGGGAACTTCAACCGAAATCCCTACCATTGACGGAAAGGCCCGCATTAATATTGAACCGGGTACACAAGCTGGCAAAATCCTCCGCCTAAAAGGAAAAGGAATCAAGGATTTGAATGGATATGGTAAGGGCGATCAGCTGGTACATATCAATGTATGGACACCTCAACAACTTTCATCAGACGAAAGGGAAACTTTGGAGTCATTACGCCATTCGCCAAATTTTCAACCAAAACCGGGGAAAAACGAAAAAGGATTTTTTGACAAGATGAAGGATTTCTTTCATTGATATAAATTAATATCGATACCTAAAAGTGGGCTTTTGCAGCGATGTGAAAGCCCATTTTTATAACAGAAGTACCCGTAAAAACGCATGGGTACTGCCAATACATACAGTCCACACATCCATGGTTTGGTAAAAAAATTGTTACGCCAGGTCGCCCATAAAAATATTCGACCCGCACATCCTTATATTCGCAAAAGAATCATCAATTATCATTCACCTATGAAAAAAGTATTTTTTATACTTAACATGCTCCTGCCAGGAATGCTCTACTCCCAAAACTCTACGCAACTTATTTTCGCTACATATAATGTAAGTATGGAGGGAGAAAATTATGTAAAAAGGGGCACTCCCGGTAACTCGGAGCAGATTTTGATTAATGAGCTTGCTTCCGAAAAAAATCAACAAATACGGAACATCGCGAGAATAATACAGACCGTACGGCCGGATGTGATTTTGTTGAATGAATTCGATTACATCAAGAATCCGGAAAAGGGTGCCGTCCAATTTATAAAAGGATATCTTTCCAAAGATCAGGCGGGATCCAGGGCAATCGAGTACCCATATTACTACCACTCTACTGTAAACACCGGACAGCCAAGCTCATATGACCTGGACAACAACGGTAAAATGGAGCAGTTTGGAAATGATGCCTGGGGCTACGGCAATTACCCGGGTCAGTACGGAATGGTATTGTTATCCAGATATCCAATTGACTCAGACAAGGTACGTACATTCCAAAATTTCAAATGGAAAGACATGCCTGGTGCCTTGAAACCCGTTAAAAGTGATGGAAGCGATTGGTATTCCCCCGGGGCCTGGGCGCAATTTCCTTTGTCTTCCAAATCTCACTGGGATATACCAATACTGGTAGCCGGCAAAACCGTGCATGTTTTAGCCAGCCACCCTACCCCGCCAACTTTTGATGGTGCCGAAGACAGAAACGGACGACGCAACCATGACGAGATTCGTTTTTGGAAAGATTATATCAGCGGTTCCGGGTCCTATATCAAAGACGATAAAGGAAATTCCGGCGACCTGCCACCCAATACTGCGTTTGTGATATTAGGTGATCAAAACGCTTCACCGGTCGAAGGTAATGCGCTTTCAGATGGGATTAAATCCTTATTGGCAGATCCAAAAATCAATAGTGATTTAATTCCCGCCAGCAAAGGAGGTGCGGACTTTACACCAAACAACATCCACGCGAAAAATCACACCGCATTTTGGAGGATGCGCGCTGATTATGTATTGCCTTCAAGGTTTGGGTTTAAAGTGCTGGATGGCGGTGTTTTCTGGCCAGCCCCAGGAGAGCCGATGGCCGGGCTTGTGGAAAAAAGAGAATCAAGCTCGGATCACAGATTGGTTTGGATGAAGGTTGAGTTGAACAAATGATCGGCAAACAATATATGAGCAACTAACGGTTGAGATTCAAGAGAAACATCATCAGGAATCAGTCTGAATTTCTACAATTTAAATTATAACAATTCGAACATAAAAATCAACGAAACTAATAATAAGTGCGTAGATAGGATCATAGTGTAATTATCCTCTCACCTACTTATTCCATTTCTATGATTCATGGCCCGAAGCTGACATTGACAATGCTTTTTGTTTGGTGTGCTTTCACATCTTGTGAAAGACTTAAAAATGACAAAAATGTTAAGGTAACACTTGCGATTCCGGGAGAACGAAACAAAAAAGCCCAAATCAGGACTTCCGATCTTTTAAGCCTCGAAGGAATCGTTATTTCGGAGATACAGCTGGATAGTTTGGGAAATGGCACCCTTGAAATCGATTTGAAGAATCCTGTGTTCGCCTCCGTAACAACGGACGATAAATTTGCCCCCTTGTACCTGAGCCCAGGTGACAACATTTCTATTTCCATTAAGATCACAAATGGAATCAATAAAATCAAATATTCCGGTGATGAAGCTGATGTGAACGAATATTTATTAGAAACTAGCAAGGTCGCCCAAACCTACGAAAATCGCGGCGGCAAGCATCCAATAGAGCTTGAACTTCAACCATTTCTTGCAAGAAAGGACTCATTGGAAAATACTTATTCAAGCCTGCTTGATAGCCTGACCGCAAAGAACAAATTGGACAAGGAAACGCATGGGATACTTGTTGCCAAAAACAAAATGAGCATGCTGTTTTTCCAACAAAACTGGGTTTTAAGCCATTATGGTATTGAAGCCGACAATCCTGAAATACCTGCGCAATTGAAAAGGGCCATTAATACTGTTCAGTTAGACACCTCAGCGTTGAAGGAGAATATGTTCGAGTATGGCATGGTGTTGAACATGTATTTCCAAAGTAAAATAATCCCCGAGGTAAATAAGGAAATCGAAAAGACAGATTCCAGCTCAAAATCGGCATCAGTCGCAACCTTGGCCGACAAGAAGATCAGAGGCTCAAAATACCCAAAGGTGATAGAGGAATTTTTTCTTGCCAAAAACATCAGTTATAACTTGGCAATGGAAGGTATATCGGGTCCCATTCGGGAAGTTTACTCCAGATTTAAAAAACAGGCAACTGACACATCCTATCTGTCCAGTCTTGAAAAATTGTATAAAAAATGGCTCAAAATTGATACAGGAAAGCCCGCCCCCAATTTTTGGGGAACGACGCCTGATGGCAAAAAAATTTCTCTGAGCGATTTGAAAGGAAAGGTTGTATATGTGGATATATGGGCAACCTGGTGCGGACCATGCAAAGAAGAATTCAAATTTGCCAAACAAGTCGAGAAGCAATTTAAAGAAAATAACAAGGTTGCATTCCTTTTCGTATCCATTGACCAAGATATTGCGGCCTGGAAGAAAATGGTTTTGAGTGGTCAAACCCCGAAAGGTATTCATATAAATCAGCAGCAAAATCAACAGCCCGATGCAATATGGGAATCGTATCTTATTTGGGGCATACCACGCTACGTACTGATCGATCAGGCTGGAAAAATCGTGCAGACACATGCTGAAAGACCCTCATCGGGCGAAGTACCAGATTTGATTCTCGATATTATGAAAAGGGGCGACATTGTCGCAAGGTAATCCGCAGCCAAAATACGATCGTAGAGGGCTAAGATCCAATCCGGATTTGTTTGTTATGTCTTTTACAAAACATTTGACCAAGTTCTTTGCAATCGCAATCTTTAACTATAACTTTCGTTTTTCAGGCATTTTATCAATTTTAACTAAGAATAATGAAAAAGACCTTTTTTGTTTCGTGCTTCATCGGGCTTGGGTTTAACATTTCGATCTCCCTTTCAGCGCAAGATCTGTCAAAACAAAAGGTACCGTTGGATCCGAGTGTCAAAATCGGGAAGCTCAAGAACGGGATCACTTACTATATCAAGAAAAACGCAGAACCAAAAAATCGTGCTGAATTAAGACTGGCTGTAAAAGCCGGCTCAGTACTTGAAACGGATGCACAACAAGGTTTAGCTCACTTTATGGAGCACATGAACTTCAATGGCACCACGAATTTTCCAAAAAACGAACTGGTAAATTTCCTCCAGAAAACAGGGGTACGTTTTGGTGCCGACCTGAATGCCTACACCGGATTCGACGAAACCGTTTACATGCTACCGATTCCAACAGATTCAGTTGGCTTACTTGACAAAGGCCTTCAGGTATTGGAAGACTGGGCACACGGCGCTCTTTTGGATCCGACCGAAATCGATAAAGAAAGAGGGGTTGTGCTGGAAGAATCTCGTTCCAAACGCGGAGCCCAGAAACGTATGCAGGACAAATACTTTAAAATGATCCTGAACAACTCCCGATATTCCGAACGTATGCCAATCGGAAAAGACAGCATACTCCAATCATTTAAGCCTGAAACAATCAAGGCTTTCTATAAAGATTGGTATCGCCCCGACTTGATGGCAGTAATCGCCGTGGGAGATTTTGATGTGGCGCAGGTTGAAGCTACTATTATTAAGAAATTTGGCTCCATTCCTGTTCCAGTAAAGCCCAAGAAACGAACAGAGTACACAATTCCTCTAGATGGCTCTACGAACGTTGCCATTGTTACAGACCCGGAATTTCCTCAAAATGTGATTCAGGTTTTTTATAAACAAGTTGGAAGCAAAGAAAAAACGTTGATGGATGTGCGCAATAATATTGGGCAGCAACTCTATAATTCGATGATGGGCCAGCGCATGCAGGAACTAACCCAGAAAGCAAATCCTCCGTTTTTGTATGGTGGCAGTGAATACAGTGAATTTCTGAGCAATCTGGATTCTTACACCTCCTTTGCGGTGGCGAAGGATGCGTCGTCTGTTGAAACAGCCCTGGCTGCCTTACTTGAAGAGAACGCGAGGGTTCAAAAATTCGGCTTTACCCAGCCAGAACTGGACCGGGCCAAGAAGGATTTCATGAATTCAATTGAGCAATATTACAAGGAGAGAGACAAAACCAAATCTGCTAATCACGTTCAGGAATTTTTGGACCATTTTCTACATGAAGCCCCGTTTATGGGCATTGAGGCATACTACGAACTTGTCAAGAAAAATCTGGACGGTGTATCGCTGAATGAAGTGAACAAGCTCGCAAAAAAATACATTACCGACAAAAATCGGGCGGTGGTAGTGATGGGTCCGGAAAAAAGTAAAGACGCCATGATCACCGAAGCAAAAATCAGAACGATGCTGGCCGAGACAGGTAAGAATGTGGTTGCTTATGTGGATGACGTAGTAGATGCTCCCTTGCTGAAAACAGAACCCAAAGCTGGCAAGGTAGTCAGCGAAAAGTCCTTTTCGAAACTGGATATGACTGAGCTTACTTTGTCCAATGGTGTGAAAGTAATGTTAAAGCCAACAGACTACAAAAACGATCAGATACTATTAAAAGCAACCGGAAAAGGGGGTTACTCGCTATTTCCAGGTGAAAGAGAAACGGGAATGTTTGCCAGTTACCTGATCCAGTCCGGAGGTGTGGGACCTTATAATCAAACGCAATTGCAAAAATTTCTTGCCGGCAAAACCGTAAACGGGGGACCGTTCCTGGGTGAACTGACAGAAGGATTTAGCGGTAGCACGAATCCAAAAGATCTGGAAACTACCTTGCAGCTCATATATGCCTACTTCACGGAGCCTCGTAAAGACGCAGATGTGGTGGCTGGCATCCTAACCAATCAAAAAGCCTATCTGGAAAATAGCAGAAAAACACTCACACCCGAAAAGGTTTTCTCCGATACTTTGAATGCTGTGTTGACAAGTAACAATCCTTTACGCAAACCGATTACACCTGAAAGTATTGACAAGGTAAACCTGGATAGGGCGGTGGAAATGTACAAAGATCGTTTCTCTGATGCTTCTGATTTCATTTTTACGTTTGTTGGGGCATTTAAGATTGATGAAATTAAGCCTTTACTTGAAAAATATCTGGGAGGACTTCCTTCCACCGATCGTGATGATACATTCAAGGATGCGAACATTTTCCCTCCCAAAGGGCGGATAGAGAAAACAGTCTATAAAGGTTTAGAGCCCAAAAGTCGTGTTTCCCTAATTTCCAGTGGCGAGTATGAATATAGTCCTGAGAATAACATTCAGATAGAAGCACTGCAGGAAGTTCTTCAAATTAAACTGATTGAGGCATTGCGTGAAGAAGAAAGTGGTGTTTACGGTGTGGGTGTATCCGAAAGTACCGATAAATTCCCCACAGGCCATTATCGTTTCTCCGTAGGATTTGGCTGTGCTCCCGAAAATGTTGACAAGCTGGTGAAACGCACCCAAGAAGAGATTAATAAATTGAAACAGAATGGTGCCGACTCAAAGGACATTGAAAAATTTGTAGCCGAAACAAACCGCAAGATGGAAACCGCCAAAAAAACCAATAGCTTTTGGCTTAACTATCTGGATGAGAATACGTTTCTCGGAGATGATCTGGACGAAGTTAACAGACAGGATGAACTTCTTAAAACAATCACGGTAGCGAGCACCAAAGCTGCCGCGAATAAGTATTTTAATGACGAAAACTTCATCAAGGCAGTTCTGATGCCAGAGAAGAAGTAGCTAAGAGGTCCTTTAACCCAAGGCTTGCGCATTGGGTTAAAGGACTATCACTTTCGATAAATCTTCTTGAGACCATCAATCAAAAACATGAGGTCGTTGAGTCGTATCTGATACATCGTGCTAAGAATCATCCCCAGCTTTCCTGCTGGAAAGCCCTCACGTTCAAACCATTCCAGATAAGAAACCGGCAAGTCAGTGATCAGCCAGTTTTTGTACTTTCCAAAAGGCATTCTGTAAACAATCAGCTCTTTAAGGATTTCAGAATTTGGTTGGGGTATTTCCTGCATCTTTGATTCTTAAAAAATTTAAATTCGAGTGATCTTGAACTTACCTGCTTTTACGCCCCTGCCCTGAGTTTCAAGATCAGCTCTGTTTTCATTTCAAACAATTCCTTTTCCAGTCCTACCGGATAGGTATGCGGGTTCACGAATCGCTTAATCCCTTTGTGAAAATGAGAAAGCTGCTCTTGCACACGCTTGCGGGTGTCGTGTATGGAAGGTAGTGTATAAATCAATTGGCCTCCGGCAAAAATAGGCACGAGCAAATCTTCATAAGTCATCGTTTCCGAAAACGATCTGTTCCTGGTAAAATCGTAAGGATCTAGCATCGTTACCTTACCGATCAAGGGTGCCTCAATGCTGTATATCATGTCAGAAATATACCCTTGGCCATCCCTAAATCTCCGAACCTGCTGAATTCCGGGAGTGGAAATTTTAATAGCTTGTTCGGATAGTTTCAGTTTATAATCCCATTCACCTGACTCGTTTCTGATCGCAGCCAATTTGAAAACACCTCCCAAAGCAGGCTGATCGTATGCTGTTACCAATTTGGTTCCGATTCCCCATACATTGATTCGCGCGCCCTGGATTTTCAAACTGTCCATAATATGCTCATCAAGGTCATTACTTGCAACAATATTGGTACTTTCAAAACCAGCTTCGTCCAGTAGCTTCCGTGCTTCGATGCTCAGATAAGCCAGGTCACCAGAATCCAGACGAATTCCTGCCAGTTCATATCCCTTTTCCCTTAGCTGATGACCTACTTTGATTGCATTTTCAACACCTTGCAAAGAATTGTAGGTATCAACCAGTAAGGTCACGTTATTAGGCATATACCGCGCATAGGTTTCGAAGGATTCCAGCTCGGTATCAAACGACATCACCCAGCTATGTGCATGGGTCCCTTTGATGGGAATACCATAAAGCTTACCCGCCAGAATATTTGAAGTTGCGTCTACGCCGCCGATATAAGCAGCTCGACTGGCTGTCATTCCCCCATCCGGGCCCTGAGCCCTTCTAAGACCAAACTCGAGAAGTGCGTCCTCTTGTGCTACAAGACGCATGCGTGAAGCTTTGGTGGCAATTAGCGATTGAAAGTTAATGAGATTGAGCAGCGGAGTTTCAAGTAACTGACATTGCAAAATTGGCCCTTGTACTCTCAACAGTGGTTCGTTGGGAAAAACCACGGTACCTTCCGGCACAGCATCCACAGAGCATCTTAATTCCATCGAACGAAGATAATCCAGAAAGCCGCTTTCAAATAATAGCTCCCCGTCGCTTCCAGTCAGAGACGCCACATACTCAAGGTCTTCTTCATCAAAACGATATTCATTGAGATAATCTATCACACTGCTTAAGCCGCAGGCGATGGTATAACCACCCTGAAAAGGATGTTTTCGAAAATAAAGATTGAACACAGCTTCCTGTTCCGCTTTTCCGGATTTCCAGTAGCCATAAGCCATCGTGAGCTGATACAAATCCGTTAATAATCCTAATGAAGTGTCATACAGCCTGTTAATCATGCTCCGTTTTTAGTTTCGTAAACAACATGCCTAATTAATAAAAATTCCCGGTTATTTCTAGCCGGGAATTTGTGCAATTCAATATTAGGGAAAATTGGAGGTAATGTATTTGGTGAAATGACAAGATTTCATCAACTACTTATTTCTTATCCCACCACACTTTAGACACATAAGTATCACCTTTTGAAAGCCTTGCAGAAGCTGCCTTGTAGTTTGCTTCATTCAGCAATGCTTCACGAGACGAGTAAAGGGTACGGCGGGGGATCGTCCCGCCCGTTGAGCCTGCAAATGGCCCCGCCTTTAAAGCCGGATAACCCATTCTTCTCCATTCGATAAAAGCTTCATAAGAACGTCCGAATAATTGAATCCATTTTTGTGTTCCAATTTTTTCAAGTTTCTGCTCCTTTGTTAATCCTGTAAAAGAAAGTTGTGGATCGAATGTTGCCGGAACGGTCGTAACGTTATAAGGAGATTGTGCCAAGGCCGCCTTCACGCCAGCCTGATAAAAAGCCTCTGCTTGCTCCGTTGTGGCTCCCCATCCTTCCAAAGCAGCCTCTGCTTTATAAAATGCAACATCCGAAAACGACATGGCCAGGCATGGAATAGCAGGACTAAAATCCCGGTTAAAAAAAGTTGCCGTGGATACGGTTGAATAATCGTCTTTAATAATTGTCTTAAGAATCGCATCGGTTAGCGCAACTCCCAGGCCTTTGTATGCAGGTGTCCCGGCCTTCACAGAATTAACACTCGGTTGCGCTATTCTCGGCAAACGCGGGTCCGCAGTCGCGACGAGCTGTGCCACAAAGGCTTCTCCCAGATATTTTAAGTCAGGACTCCCAGCCAGAAAATGGTTAAGAACCGGATGGACATTTGCATTGGTTGCATTATTGTAAGTAGGAATGGCTGCGTTGTCAGCATTACTTTCCAAAAGTGGTTGTCCCATTGCCTCAGTAACGGTTTTTTGGGCCAAAGCCGGATCAGCGTACCTAATGCGCATTCCCAACCTTAACTTTAGCGAATTGGCATATTTTTTCCACTTGGTGACATCGCCTTTGTAATAAAAATCAGCGCTTCCGTAGCCCGCATCAGTAGCATTCAATTGTGCTGTGGCCGCATCCAGGTTCGTAATCAAAGATTTGTAAATGGATTCCTGTGTGTCAAAAGTCGGCTTGGTATTGACATCATCCTGACCCAACGCCGTTTGCGAATACGGCACATCGCCAAACAGGTCTGTTAGTCTTTGCCAAACCGAAATCTCCACGATTTTTGCAATAGCAAGCTTTGTTCTACCAGACGGATCGGTTTCCAGTCCTTTTAGAATTTGATTACGAATCTGACTGATGTTCCTGATCAGCGTGTAGTGTCCTTCCCAGGTTGCATTGTCACTTTGTTCGACGTAACGTGAACTGGAAATCAAAACGCCTCCTGCCCACTGCTGAATCCATGAACCAAACTGATTATTGGGATACTCATACCCCTCGGCGAAAGCCATATCCTTCTGAACTTTGGACAACACCAATCCCGGATCGATGGTGGTAACCGATGTCGGGGGAGTATTTATTTTCTCGAAATCCCCGGTACACGCTTGCAATAGACATACAGTCCAGGTGAGAATGATTGGTTTAAATATATTTTTCATCTTTTATAAAAATTTCTGTTGATAGAATTAAAGCTCCACATTCAGGCTTACTCCAAAGTAACGTAGCAACGGTAACGCAGTCGACTCTAGACCAAGTGAGGAATTGTTTACATTGAAAGAAGAAGCTTCCGGCGCAAAGCCCTCTGTTTTTCTTTGAAGGTAAAACAAGTTACGACCATATAAACCTGCCCGAATCGTCTTAAATGGCGTGCGATTTACCAGCGAAGCCGGAAGCGAATAGTTCAATGTTAATTCACGAAACATCACATAACTTGCATCATTTAGCATTTCCTCGGGAATCACATTGTCTTTATCGGGTGCCACCACATTCCAGTAATCCTGCGCACGAACCTGCTTGGTATTGGCCTGTCCGGTTCCGGTGAAAGATCCGTCTCCGTTCTTTGTTGCAGAGATTCCTTCCGCAATGTAAGTACCGTCACGACCTGGTAAGGTCTTCTTGATCGTGCCATAAACCAATTCCTCACGCATACTCTGTGAATAAATCTTGCCTCCCTGGCTAATGTCTATCAAGCCTGAAAGGGTGATGCCATTGTACCTGAATGTGTTATTGAATCCACCGATCCAATTGGGAAGCGCGTTTCCCAATTCGTAAAGAATCTTTGCATTTGACTTCAATGGAAGTCCGGTTGTAGCATCAATCAAACGATTTCCGTTCGCATCTCTCAACCATTGAAAACCATTTCCGATAATTGTTCCGAAAGGTTTTCCAGGTACAGCAACAACATTCACCCCTCTGTCGGTACCCAGCACGTAGGTATCTACGCCGTCAGCCAGTGAGATAACCTTATTTCTGTTACGGGAAAAATTGAATGTAGCATCCCAGGTGAAACCTGACGCTGTTTTTAAAGGCGTTCCGTTCAACGTGAGCTCTATTCCGTGGTTATTAATTGCTCCTGCATTAATCCTTCTCGATGCAAAAGTACTTGAAGGCGGAAGCGGTACATCCAGAATCTGATTTCTGGTAGTAGCATCATAATAGGCAACGGCAAGCCCTGCCCGATTTTTAAGGAACCTTGCTTCCAAACCTACCTCTACGGACGTAGTAAGCTCATTTTTAAGATTTGGGTCAGGAATTGTTGAAGTAAATGAGGCTAGCGGAATTCCGCCATGTGCAGTTTGATCCAAAGAATAATTGCCCGTCAGTTGATACGGAGACCCTGAGCTTCCTGCCTGAGCAACTGATCCTCTCAGTTTCAGGAAACTAAGCACATCACTCTGAATATTGAAAGCATCTGTCAACACAAAACTCGCACTGACGGCCGGGTAGAAAAAGGAATTATTGGCCGGAGAGAGCGTGGAAGACCAGTCATTTCTGGCAGAAAAATCCAAAAACAAAAATTCCTTGTATCCAACCTGCCCGGACAAGTACACTGAATTGATCGAAGATTCTGTCAAGCCAAATACGTAAGAGTTTGTAAGCGTATTGTTTATCGCATACAAGCCGGGAACGATGAATTCACTACCGGTATTCCCCGTAGTCCTTGAATAAAACTTCTGGTGGTTAGCCCCCAGGTTCAACCCAAAAGAAATATCCTTTGACAACTGAGGCGTTAGAGATAAAAGTATGTCGCTGTTGTCTTCCCGCACCCGTGTAACCTGCTCTGAAATATCTCCGTTTTTATTAGCACTTTGGTAGGTTCCTTTTTCCCGGTAGCGGAAACGCTGGTCGGTGTAAAAGTCAGTACCCGTTTTGGCCGTCAACTTAATCCAGTTATTAAATTGATAGCTTAACCGGATCATCCCAAGCAAACGCTGGCGGTCGTCCGAGTTAAATGTATGATCCCTGGTCCAGTAAGGATTGGCCGTTGATGAGTTGGTCGCATACGTTTTTTCCAACCCTACGTATGGCACAGTTCCGTATCCGAGTTGCTTGGATACGTCAGCAGCCGTCCAGGCTGAACTTTCAAAGGAACTCATAGGAATGCTCCTTGGCTGACTAATGAACAGATACGCCGGGTTGTCACTTGCATCGGAAACCGTAGGCCTGTTTTCACCTTTTTGACCGATGTAGTTAGCCTTTACGTCCAATTCCAGCTTCGAGGTCAGCTTAGCAACCGTCCTAAGGTTTACGTTATTACGCTTCAACGTATTTTTTGGCGTGTAACCGTCAATACTCGTGTTGCCGTAAGAAAGACGATAATTAATGTTGTCGTTACCGCCTTCCAGACTGATGTTGTTGATCAACTGCCTTTCTGTTTTGAAGAAAGTCTGAAACGTATTGGGTTGCGGTGTAAAGCTCGATGCCGTTCCCCATTGATCTTCATATTGCTGGCCTTCCATTTTCGCCCCCCAGCTTGCTCTTGTGAAGCGGTCCCTGCCACCACTTGTTTTTGGCATTCCCTGAATGTTAGCTGCCTGTGCAGCAGCCCAAGTGTATATCTTACCGTCATTTCCCTTGAAGTTGGTAAAGGTACCATCCAATCCCTGCCCGTATACATCCTGAAAATCCGGCAGTACCAATGCATTTCCTGAAGAGTAATCAACCCCATATTTTATGCCAACTCCTTTGCGGGATTTGCCCGATTTTGTCGTGATCAAAACCACCCCGTTACTTCCACGTTGGCCATAAAGTGCCGCCGCATTTGGCCCCTTCAATACAGATATCGTTTCTACATCTTCCGGATTAATATTTGAAATACCATCTCCGTAATCAATACCACCACTACTTCCCGGAGCATTCGGATTGCTGTTGTCCATCGGAATACCATCGATTACGTACAATGGCTGACTATTTCCAACAAGGGAATTGGTCCCGCGAATAACAACACGTGAAGAACCTCCTGCCCCATTTGCTGAACGTGTTACCTGTACCCCAGCCATTTTACCAGCCAATGTAGTAGCCAGGTTGGCTTCCTTTGCGGTAGAAATTGCGTCTCCGCCAATTTCCTGTACAGAGTAGCCAAGTGCTCTTTTATCTCGTTTTATTCCCAAAGCAGTTACCACAACCTCAGACAAATTCTGAGTATCTTCTGCAAGGGTGATGTTGATTTCAGATTGATTACCGACCACAACTTCCTTCCTTACATAACCCACGAAAGAGAAAACCAAGGTCGTATTGGCATCGTCCGCCGCGATCTCATACTTCCCTGAGACATCTGTGGTTGTACCTCGCGTGGTTCCCTTTACCAGTACACTCACACCGATCAATGCCTCTCCTTTTGCATCGACAATTGTACCTTTTACGGTTGTTTCTGCCACTTCCGAAATGGCGGTCAGCCTCCCTAAAAAAGAACCGGATGAACGACCGATTGCTGGATTTACAGAAACATGGGCGTTTTTTAGTTCATTTTGAAGAGTAGTCGAAGGCTCTAAGCGCTTATCTTTTTTTACGGGCAACAATACATAGGTTTTATCCTTTACCTTTTTATAGGTAAGGCCAGTGGTCAATAAAAGTGCATCCAGATTTTTTTCAACAGAACTGTATGACCTAACAGCGTCGGGAGAGACCTTCAACTCGTCCAATAATTTTTCTTCAAACAAAATATCGACTCCGTAGGTCTCCCTGAGTTTGAGAAGCATATCGCGCAATTTCACCTCCAAAGCGGGCCTGCTAACATTTTGTCCTGATCTGTTTGACGCATAAGCCACTGCCTGCGAAAAGGTCAAAACGGGAAAAGCACTTACCACTAAATAAAGACAAACGGTCTTCGGCCAAGGTAATTTTAGATTCATGTGAATAGTAATTAAGTTGTTATACAAAAAACTCACGGCTTAGGTGCCAAATACAATTGACCGTCATGGACACTAAATTCCATGTCCAGCATTTCGGAAAGAACGATCAATAATTCATCTGCACTCTGCGCTTTAAACGTACCCGTCAACTCTCTTGCTGCCAGTGTATCGTTGTTAATTATGATTGAAACACCAAATATTTCCTTCATTTCAGTAGCTGCCTTAGCAAGAGAAGTCCTTTGAAATTTGAACTCATGCTGCTTCCATATCGACGGCGTCGAAAGCTCTTCCTTTGTGAGTTTCTTTATTTCAATTACTCCGGAAAGGGTAACTTCAGCTCTATCGCCGGGTATCATTTCATGAGGTTTGGGATCATTGGCCGATGCCAGTTGTACCTTGCCCTTATTTAGAAGGACTCTTGTGCCGCGTGTGCGAGAGTATACTACAAACTCAGTCCCCAACACAGTAACACTGCTATTATCGGCTGTATGTACAATAAAGTGTTTATTATCGATGGTGTGTGTCACAGCAAATTCAGCCTCTCCTTCGAGAATAACTTCACGTGTGCGACTGCCAAAGCCCCACCTGGGCACCACCAATTTGGAATTGCTATTCAGGGTCACTTTAGTACTGTCATTCAAAATGACGGTTTTCATTGTTTTATAGGACGTAGAATAAGTCTTGTACAGGAAATCACTTCTCAAAGAATAAGATGCAATTCCCAGTGACAGAACAATCACTGCAACCCACTGCCACCTGGTTAAAAATCTAAATACTGGTCCAGATTCTAAAACATCTGCTTCACCTCCTTCATAAATCTCCTCTGCTGCAGGGTCCCTGGTACGCTTTGAAAATTTTTTGAACGCCTGCGTAGCGTCAGGCAAAAACTGCGGCTGGGTCGTCTCCCATTCCTGTAACCATTCAAAATATGCTTCGGCGTGATCAGGGGTTGAAAGCCATTCCTCAATCAGCTTTTTTTGTAAAACCGAAGCATTTCCCGCGAAATAGGTGAAGACAATATCTTTGGGTATTTGATTTTTCATTTTGCCTGAATGATGTGCTGCTAATTAGTTTGAAGACCAGCGGTGTATGTCGCACGCTATGCCAAAAAATATTCTTCTTCGGAACCGTATCTTCTTTTATTAAATGAGATGAATGAAAGTGAGTGCAAGCACCAATACATTCTCTAGTGCTTTTCTCAACAAATTGAGTCCTTTGCTCACGTGGGCTTCAACCGCCTTCGACGATATCCCTAGCCCAACCGCGATCTCCTGATAAGATTTCCCTTCAAAGCGGCTCATTAAAAATACCCTCTGACACTGTGGAGGAAATTGATTAATGGTCTTTTCAATATGCAGATATAGCTCGTCAAACTCCATGATGCGATCTGGCAGTAGCGCGGAAGAGACAGGATCTTCACTTAGTTCTTCGGTTTTCTGCTTGTCTAATTCCCATTTTAAATAGGTAAGGCACTTGTTGCGAACTGATGTAAAGAGGTAGGCACGAAAAGAAATCGTTATCGTTTCATGCAGTTTTTTATTCCAAAGATTGAAAAATACGTCTGCAACAAGATCTTCTGCCACTTCCTTGTTGTACACAAAACGCACGGCATGACTGCACAATGGCTCATAATAATTCCTGAATAATAACTCATATCCTTCAACAGGATCGGCTGCCAGCGTTGCCCGGATGAAAAACTCTTTATCAAGAGCATCAGATTTGGTATCAGGAGCCGACATGAAGATTTTGGCACGGCCAGGGCCCTTTGCTCCATCCAGCGAACTATTCTCTATCTGACCCACTTCACCAAATTTTAAAAGTTATCTTATTCAATAGACAAAAAAATTAGGGTGCACCCTAGCTCTTTATAAAAATTTATTAAAATCGGCATCAATTGTAAAGATCGCTCCGTGGTTCACATCTATTATTAATACGACCCTCGCTGCTGAGAAGCAGAATCCCAAGTGGAGACATCTCTGCACTAGTGGAAAATCAAAAAAATATAACCATTTGTGCAACTTAAGATACAAACCATACATCTATTCGTCAAAAGACGCACACACTTCCGCTCAAACAAAAATTTTACCACTTGTGTAATAAAAGGTTCTATGTTATACATGGTACCTATATTTGAAGAGTGAAACGAGAATAAGCGCAGAGATCTGCTGATAATCCTTTATGGAAGCTGCTGTTTTGATCTTCTTCTCAATTATAATTCTATTAGCCATGAAATTCTTTATTAACCTGACTGCAGCTTTGCTGCTGAGCGCGAGCTTTGCGTCCGCTCAAAACACATCTTCAGATTCCGGAACAAAATCAAAAGTATCCGGATCGGTTTTGGACGAAAAACTGCAGCCACTGCCCTTCGTCAATGTACTTTTATTACAACCAAAAGACTCCACGCTGGTAAAAGGCCTTGCGGCTGACGAAAATGGAAAATTTGTTTTCGAACAAGTCAGCGCCGGTAAATATCTGACGCTTGTTTCGATGGTCGGTTTTAAAAAGTCATATAGCGAGGTTTTTTTGGTAGGCGATGAGCCGGTGACGCTTCCCATGATTAAGTTGCACATCGACGATACTTCACTTAATGAAATTACTGTCGTAGCAAAAAAGCCTTTTATAGAACAACAGATAGACCGGACCGTAGTAAACGTGGAAAATAGTATCGTTTCTGCGGGTACAACAGCACTGGAAGTATTGGAAAGAGCCCCGGGTGTAGTGGTAGACCAGCAAAATAATCAGCTTAAGCTTCGCGGCAAAGATGGTGTCATTGTCCAGATCGACGGCAAGCAGACCTTCCTGTCTCAACAGGAACTGATGACCCTTTTAAGAAACACCCCAAGCGACAATATTGAGAAAATTGAGCTCATCACAAATCCTTCTGCCAAGTATGACGCTTCCGGTAACTCCGGGATTATCAATATAAAAATGAAGAAAAACAAGAATTACGGCACAAACGGAAATGTCAATCTGGGTGCAGGATTCTCTCGCTATGGAAGGGGAAATGGAGGCCTGACGCTCAATCACCGGGAGGGAAAACTCAACACATTTATCAGTGGGGGCACATTTATTAATAAGGGCTTTAATAATAATCAAATATACCGCAGCATTCCCTATGATGGGAAGGTCACTATTTTCGATCAGCACACCGAGCGTACCAACCAATCACAGTATTACAATGTAAGGGCCGGTATCGATTATTATGCGACGGATAAAACCACCATCGGCTTTCTGGCGTCCGGTTTCTACAACAACTGGAGCAACCCATTTGGCCAAACTGATACAAGAATCATGAATCAGGATCTGGTTGTGGAGAGAACATTCAGGACCAATGTTTTCAATGGTGGTAAAATGACTAATGCAAGTCTTAATGTTAACCTAAAGCACCAGTTTGACGACAAAGGCAAAGAAATCACTTTCGACGCAGACTACGTGAATTACAACGGGAAAAAGAACAGCAATTTAGATACCCGGTATTCGACACCCGATGGCCAGCCCGACGGCGCACCCGAGCAGGTAAGAAACGATATGCCATCTGACATCAACATAGGGGTCGCAAAGGTTGATTACACGCAACCGCTTTGGAAAGGCAAGTTTGAAACAGGGTTAAAATCAAGTTATGTGACTTCAGACAACAACATGGTTTTCGAAACAAAGCAGGATGACTGGACGCTGGATCCTTCCCGGTCAAACCGATTTAAGTATACCGAAAACGTAAATGCGGCCTACGTTAACTTTAACGCACGGCTGAACAAGAGAATCAAATATCAGCTTGGATTGAGAGGCGAACATACCCATTCTATCGGAAATTCAGTGACATTAAATCAGGTGCGTGACAGAAATTACATCAACCTTTTCCCAAGTGTTTTTGTATCCAATCAGCTCGACACCAATAACGTACTTAATATTTCCTACAGTCGTCGGATCGGAAGACCTAATTACCAATCTTTAAATCCATTCGAATTTTATCTTGATCCGTATACATTTCAGCGAGGCAACCCCAACCTTAAACCACAGTATACCAACTCGTTTCAGCTAGTACACGTGTACAAAAGCTTCCTAAGTACTACGCTGGCATACAGCCGCATCAAAGATATGATCGCTGATGAGTTACCGCAGCAAATCGCCTCGGAAAACAAAACATTTGTGACTTCCGACAACCTTGATAATCAGGACAACTTCAGTCTGACGGTTTCCTTGCCTATCCCAATTAGAAAGTGGTGGAACTTACAAACCAACTTTACAGGTGTGTACAACCACTATAAATCGTTTTACCTTGATCAGCAACTGGAAATTAAAAGGGCATCCTGGAATATGTATGCTGCAAATCAATTTACTATCAAAAAAGGCTGGTCGGCAGAGGTTTCAGGGTGGTACAATAGTCGTGCCTTTTATGGTCTTTATGCAGCGAAACCGATGGGAATGCTTAATGCAGGGATTCAAAAAACATTTCTTAATAAAAAAGCAACGGTTCGGGTCAATGTTGACGACATTTTCTGGACGAATCGCTTTCGGGGAAGGGCGTTATACAAAGACATTGATTTTAACGTTCGGTCCCAATGGCCGAGCAGACAATTCAGAATATCACTGTCTTATAGCTTTGGTAACCAAAATGTAAAAGGCGCCCGCCAACGAAATACTGGCTCCGATGATCTACAGAGAAGAGCGAGTGGCGGAAATTGACATGGAATTTCGGCCAGACGAGGCCATATTCATAAATTAGTTAGGTTAATAATGCAGAAAATCCTTCCCGCGTTTTGCGGGAAGGATTTCTTATTTTCGAGTAGATCTTCTGCAAATCTTATGCTTCAAGCGCAGCAACTCCCGGAAGAATTTTACCTTCCATATATTCAAGCAAAGCCCCGCCACCCGTAGAAACGTAACTAACGCGATCTCCATACCCTGCATTATTGACAGCAGAAGCAGAATCTCCACCACCGATCAAAGAAAATGCATCGTTTTCCTCAGTTGCAGCTACGACAGCTTTTGCAATTGCATCCGTTCCGATAGCAAAATTAGGGAATTCAAATACGCCCATTGGGCCATTCCATAGTATCGTTTTCGACGAGGCAATAATATCAGAGAACAACTTTACTGATTCTGGCCCGATATCAAGTCCCTCCCACTCGTCCGGAATTTCGTTAGCTGGAACGGTTTCTCTTTTTGCATCATTACTGAAGCCATCTGCAATGACGCTATCGATTGGCAAAACCAGATTGACCCCTTTTGCTTTTGCTTTTTCAACCAATTCAAGTGTCAACTCCATCTTATCGGCTTCAAGCAGAGATTTACCGATTTTACCTCCGGCGGCTTTCGTAAAAGTGTAAGACATTCCTCCACCGATAATAAGGTTGTCAACTTTATCAAGTAAACGTTCAATAATCAAAATCTTATCCGAAATTTTGGCACCACCCATAATCGCAGTAAACGGACGTTCAGATTGTTCAAGAAGCCTTTCTGCGTTGTCAAGCTCAGCCTGCATTACATAACCTGACACCTTATCTTTAAAGAATTTCCCGATAACGGCAGTAGACGCGTGCGCACGGTGAGCAGTACCAAAGGCATCCATCACCCAAACGTCTCCAAGTCTGGCTAATTTTTCTGCAAATGCTTCATTTCCTTTTTCTTCTTCTTTATAGAAGCGAAGATTCTCCAACAATAAAACTTCGCCTGGCTGCAACGATCCTGCAAGCTCCACTGCACTTTCTCCAATGGCGTCATCAGCAAACTTTACTGTTTTACCCAATATCAACGAAAGAGGATTAACGAGATGTTTCAAAGAATATTTTTCAGTAGGACCGTCTTTTGGTCTCCCTAAGTGTGACATCAGAATAACGGATCCTCCATCGTTAAGAATCTTAGTAATGGTTGGGATCGTTGCACGAATGCGTGTATCATCAGTTATCTCGAACTTATCGTTGAGAGGTACATTGAAGTCAACACGAACCAAGGCCTTTTTGCCTGAAAAATTGTAAGAATCTAATGTTGTCATGGGCAGATAATATTGTTTTGCATTCAAAACAAATGTAAGTCAATTCTTTATAAAATAATACGTTTGCCTAAAAATGGCACAATTGACATGACAATAATACAATTTTTGCTGTATATCATTCCATATTCCCCGCCTTCCCATTCTGAAACTCAAGGGATTTTAATATCGTTTTAACCTCAGTGCATTATTTACATGAAAGCTAAAATTGTTCGAATCAATTTGAACCCAATGGTTACCTTTGAACATACTTTAAGAATCCTTTTACGCCGTGCCACCAATAGAATTCCCCAAAGATCTGCCGCCAAAATATTACCATGAATACTTTGGCTACGTTCTGGCATTTGTGCTAAAAATGTACGAACCAGTCCTCAATGAGAACGAAATAGGCTTTCTAAAAAACTACCAGGATCTCTCCGAAGACGCCCAATGTCTGTTTATCAGATTCAGTAACCGAAGCAAATCGTTTTTTAGAGTACAGTCTCTTTCATACACCGAGATTCAGGATATTCCGGCGGTACTGGAAGAGCTCCTGGACAAACAATTCGTTGAACACCTTTGCGATACCCATACAGCCCATGCAGCAGAGATCATGGACCTCTTCACAAAACCAGAACATCTGGAATTCACCAGGCGGCTTGGTCCTGACGTAATGCCTTCGAAAAGCATTAAAAAGCCCGATCTGGTGCGCTGGCTTTTATACGAATATGACTTCATTGACCTCATTAACCTTATTTGTGAAACAGAGCCGGTTGTCAAAGTAAGTTACGAAGGAGAAGTGATGCTCATGAAGTTTCTGTTCTTTGGCAACCGATATGCAGATATGACTGAATTTGTGATCAGAGATCTCGGTCACGTACGGTTTCAGTCGTTCGACGAAGAACATCTGGCCATCCAGTTTGAAACAAGAAAAGATGTGGATGACACTTTGATGGTCTCCCTGATGAAAGAAACTTTTGATCAGATCAAACAGGAGCTGCCTCCCGAAGAGATTTTTGATTGGTTTATGAACTGGCAGGTTGGCATATCTGGTAACCTTAGTCCAAAGGCACTTCCCTCCTACCATCTTTTCGTATTGCGCGTCGGAGCATGGCTGGAAAGAAAAAAAATGCTTTCACAAGCGTTGACGATTTATCAATTAACGAGTGACGCACCCTCAAGAGAAAGGCGGGTAAGATTGCTCTATAACCTTGGCGAAACCGATGAAGCCCTTGCCCTATGCGAAGAAATAGCAGAGAATCCCAAAAACGCAGATGAACGTTATTTTTGTCAGGATTTTCAGGAAAAAATCCTTAACAAAAAGAAACGCACGGTCAAGAGAACAACTCAGGCACTAAAATCCGCCGATGCGATTGAAGTTCCTGTGACGTACCGTTATCAGGTGGAACTGGGAGCGATCCACTATTACAAAGAGCAAGGCTTTCAGGCATTTTTTAGTGAAAATGAGCCCTGGCGTTCTTTATTCGGCTTGCTGTTTTGGGATATTATTTATGACACAAATGTGCAGGCCATTCACAATCCGTTGCAACGGGTGCCTTCGGATTTTTTTCTACCTGATTTCTACTACAAAAGATCATCCCAATTGAAAGAAAGGATGGAATCTGCAGCAACCAAACAGCAAATCGAAGAGATCGTAACGAAGACTTATGAGGACAAATTTGGAACCACCAATGTGCTGGTTTCCTGGTATGACGGGTCGCTCGAAAAAGTACTCACTCTTATTTCACTACTTACTCCGCAACAGGTTCATGCAATACTTTTAGAAATAGCCTATAATCTCCGCGAAAATACAAGAGGCTTCCCCGATCTGCTTGTTTGGAATGAGCAAGAATATGCATTCATCGAGATTAAATCCCCCACCGATCATTTATCGTCGCGACAGCTACACTGGCAGCACTTTTTTGCTGAACATGGCGTACAAAGCAGAATTGTGAGAGTGAACTGGATCAAGGACATCTGAATACGAAATATTGAAAACTAAAAAAAGCGCCTTCCGAGCTTCGGAGGCGCTTTTTTTAGTGCATTCGTTATTCTATTTTTTCTTTTTAACGATCACTTCTGTGAAGGTTCCCACTTTACCATCCTTCACAGGAGCAGTGTATTTAACTGTAGTGCGACCTTCCACGTCATCAGCACATTTGCCGACTACTATCTTTTCGACCGAAACATTCACAACTGTTACTCCCTTAGGAATTATCAGACCTTTATTAAGAATTTCTTCATTCAAATTCAAGGTAAAGGTTTCACAACGAACGCTCTTCGCTATTTCGCCAATTGGTACATTTTGCTTGATCAGCTTAGGATCAGTAGCTCCCGCAGGGCAAAGGCAACCCTCGCAAGTGCTGGATTTTACATACTTCATGTAACTTTTGCCCTTAACCAATTTGGTACCGGATACAACCACATTGAACAACTTGTTACACTGGCAGGTATCACATATAACAGAATCCTTCACCGCAAAGCCCGTTGAACTTGCTTCACTGACACAAGATCCACAAGATGCCGTAGCCTGGCTGTGAACTGTTGCATAATACTGGCCATACATCGGTCTGCCGTTAGCAGCATTCAAGTAGGCGGCAGGGAAACTCAATTGATTTCCTTCCTGGCAAATAACAGATGCAATCACTTTGTCAACCCCGTTGTCCAGATGGTGAATCCTAGCAGTGAAGGTTTCGGTTCTTGTCGTGTCAGGGGCATTTCTTGTTTTCCAGGTAAGCATTATAGGCTCAGCTTTAGCGGTGTCGATTGCTGTATTGAACATGAAGCCCTTAATTGACTTATCGCCCATCTTCCATTCCAATTCAGGAGCATAGCAAATAATAGGCGGGGTCGGTGCTTTGGGAACCGGAATATCCCACGCAAAATTTCTGCGCATCGCTAACCCGGCACTGAAGCCTCCATGCTTTCTTTGATAATGATAGACCGTAGCTCCAGGGAAAATATAGTCCATTTTGGTTCTGAAACCAATCGCTTCAACTCCCCATGCCCACAAACCATTTTTACTAGGCCTGAAAACACCGAGCGTCGCCAGTACGCCTGCATGATAACGCTTGTCAGAAGCTGTGACAGAATAGATATTGTTACCTGTGGGCCGGTCATAAACAAAAATTGCCGCCGGTGTAGACCTGAAAATACCACCTCTCACCGATGCTTCCACAAAAAGGGAACGAGGCTTTTTGGTAAACGCATAAGTCAAAACGGGGCCTACAGCAAAATAATGATCTTCTGATGCACTCTTGCGCACTTCCGCATTAGTGGATCCCGACTCTCTGATAATTTTATCAATGAACGGGTTAATGTCCTTTCTAAAAAAGAAATTCTGCAAACCTGCCATCGCCCCCAAGCCAACCTTGAGTTGCTGACTCTTTTTATTCTTAAAATAATAGTCAGCGTTTAATGCTGCATTAAAACCAATACCATTGAAAAGCGCCTTATCTCTGTACTTGTTTGAATTAAACGTTGCTTCCCAACTTCCACAGAAAGCTGCTGCCGGTCCAAGAAATCCGCCAACACGCCAGGGACTAACCTTGCGTTCGATGGCTATTGTATCGCATCCCTTTGCCGGATCAGGGCAGGTACTTGTAGCATTTTGCCCGAAGGACAAAAATGAAAGAAGTGCGAAAAACGTGACTAGCAATACTTTGGGTAAACCTTGTTTTTTCATAAAATGTGAGATAAAAAGTGTGTAATCACCTTCTGGCAATTTGTTGATTTTTGAACTGGACCTGACCGAGATTAATGATATATACGGAGCGGACATACTTTAGTAACCGCAACTATGGTAAAATTCATCATTTTAATCAAAATAAAAACCATTTGCAACAGAAACAATCAAAATTAATGCAATATGCCACTACATGACTTCTTTTACAAATCAAAATAATTTTAATTTTTGACTACTTGAAGTTATAGAATTCCTTTTAAGGGGATTATCTCGGTCGAAGCCTGGCAACCACAGGTAAATGGTCAGAGGCATATTTTTCAACTAATGTTCTGATCTCCATCGTTTGGAAGCTTTCTTTACCATTGAACATAATGAAGTCAATCGTCTTGTTTGGGTTTTCTACCGGAATTGTGGCCAGGCAATCATCTTTACATGTTCTGGTAAAATATTGATCGAAATACTGAATCACTTTACTCTCGGGGACCGCATTGAAATCACCGCCAAGCACCATTGGCAGATCGTTTTTACCAAAATGCTCAATAATTTTTTCTGCCTGCAACAATCGGTTGGGCTCCTTCAATCCCAGGTGTGTACTTGCGAAAAGCATATTCTGTCCGGAGGGGAGCAAAACTTTCACAACCGCAATGGTCCGAAACTCTTCGGGCTTATCCGGGTAGATGGGTAAACGATAATTTATTGAATCAATAATTGGGAACCGAGAGAGCACCGCAACACCATAGGCACCGCCCTGGTGGTCGATGGCTTTTGAGAAATAATATTTCATTCCCGTCAATTCACCTAAAAGTCGAGCCTGATTTACGCCTTTTCCAGACCGCTCTGTATTGACATCAATTTCCTGCAATGCAACTAAATCGGGCTTCTCTGCCAGAATCACTTTTGCAATCGCTTCAACGTCAATTTTATCACCGGCAGATGGTGGATTACAATGATGAACATTATAGGTCATCACAGTAATGTCAGTTGCAAGAGTCTTTTGTTTCGCCGCACCGGATGATTTCTGACCTTGCCCAATAGCCATCAGAGTTGCAAAACAAAAAAGTAGACTGACACCGCACATTATCAATTTCATGCTTTAAAAATTAAAATTTATAGTTTCCTTTCGGCCATAAAAGCCGAAAGCAAGGTGTTTATACCAGGCCATTTGCAAACATATCCTCGAACAAAAGCCAAAAACCTGTTCAGATTGTTATCCGATTCGCTTAAAATTTGCCTCACCAGCCTTCTTATTTTGTTTATTATTACAAATTAAAATCAACACGAAGTCAAATGAGGTTAAGAAAACTATTATTAGGAATAGCCATTGTTATAAATACAAGCAGTGTTATAGCTCAAACCAAGGCTGACGATATCGGCACCTTTACTTTGCCAAACGGCATGAAGTTCCTTGTTTTGGAAGATCATTCCATCCCGACCGCCAATATGTATTTTTTCTGGAAAGTCGGCTCACGAAACGAGGTACATGGAATTACGGGTCTGTCTCATTTCTTTGAACATGTGATGTTCAATGGATCGAAAAATTACGGACCTAAACAATTCGATCGGGTCATGGAAGCCAACGGAGGGTCCAACAACGCCTATACATCAGAAAATGTAACTGTCTACACAGATTGGTTTCAAAAAGATGCGCTGGAAACGATTTTTAAACTCGAGGCGGACCGTATTTCTCATCTAACGATCGACCCTAAAATGGTGGAAAGCGAACGGGATGTCGTGCTATCGGAACGAAGTACAAGCATGGAAAACAGCAACTATCAAGTCATTGCAGAACTGGTTCAGTCGGTAGCGTTTCAGGAACATTCTTATATGTTCCCGGTTATTGGATTTGAATCGGATATCAAAAGCTGGACGCAACAGGATCTTGAGAGCTATTTCAAAACCTACTATTCTCCAAACAATGCTACCGTAGTGGTTGTAGGTGACATCGTACTGTCGCAAGTAAAAAAGCTTGCGGAGCAATATATGGGTCCAATTCCAGCAAGAGGGATACCATCAAAAATCAGGACAGTCGAACCGTTGCAAAATGGCGAAAAAAGGGTGAAGACGTACAAGGATATTACAACTCCCAATGTGCTGATCTCATATCACACGCCAGAAGCAAAAAGCGATGATTTTTATTCTATTGATCTGCTGAGCAGCTTGCTATCTTCCGGAAATTCCTCACGACTGGTAAAAAGCCTTGTCATGGACTCGATCATCGCATCAGAGATATTCACCTCTTTTAGCGAGAGTTTCGATCCCAATCTATTCAACATTTATGCTGTGGCCGGCGACAGTGTCTCCGCGCCAGATCTGGAAAAAGCGATCAATCAACAAATTGAAGCCATCGTTAGTAAGGGCGTAACAGATAAGGAACTACAGAAAGTGAAAAATCAAAAATTGATGGAGTTTTATCGCAGGCTTGAAACGATCAATGGAAAAGCAAGCAGCCTAGGGAATTTTGAGGTCTTTTTTGGTGACTACCGCAAAATGTTCGAAGCACCCGACGCTTACCAAAAAGTAACCCCACAGGATATCCAGCGTGTGGCAACAAAATATCTGACTGAACGCAACCGAACTGTCGGGTACCTGCTTCCCAGCAACAATTAGAATTAATCGTAAGAGAACCAGACAATGAAAGTATATAAAATCATTACATTTCTACTTACCATTTCAACGGCGACCATCACATTCGGACAAAGTAATTTCAAATTACCTGACTACGAAAAATTCCGGCTTAAAAACGGACTGACCGTGTATATGATGGAGCAACATGAAGTTCCTCTGATCAACGTGTCAGCCATATTTGACGCGGGTTCAATAAATGATGGCGATAAATGGGGCCTCGCTGGATTAACTGCCGATGCGTTGCTTTTTGGTACTCAAAAATATTCGAAAGCACAGATCGAAGAAATGACCGACTATGCAGGTGCAAACCTGTCCACCTTTGCAGGTAAAGATGTTGGAGGTCTTTCCGCATCATTTGCTTCGAAGGATCAGGATCAACTTTTTGATATTATTCAACAGGTTCTCCGGTATCCTGTATTTGACCCAAAAGAGTTCGAAAAACACAAGCAAAGGACATTGCTTCAGCTGGTGCAACAAAAAGAAAGCCCGCAGATGGTTGCCGGCAAATACTTCAACAACTTCGTCTTTGGGAAATTCCCTTATGCAAGTCCTGGGGACGGAATAAAATCAACCGTGGAAAAAATAAATCCGGCTATTGCCGAGGCATTCTACAAAAGCAATTACACGACTGGAAAAGGAGCAATTGCAGTGGTTGGTGATTTTAAAACCAAGGATATGAAAAAGAAGATCACCGGATTATTTGAGAATTGGAAAACGCTGGAATCAAGGATGGTTAAGCGGGTGGCCCCGGATCTGGATTTCCCAAAAAGCAGAGTGTTATTGATTAATAAAGATGACGCCAGAGAAACAACTTTTTTAATCGGAGGAAAGGGAATTAATTATAACTCCCCCGACTATGTGTCCGTTCTGGTCGTGAACACCATTTTAGGAGGGAGGTTTACCTCGTGGCTAAACGACGCGCTCAGAGTAAATTCCGGGCTGACTTATGGGGCTGACAGCGAATTCGTAAGGAATAAATTCGCCGGTACATTTGTCATCAGCAGTTTTACAAAAAATGAGTCTACGACTCCTGCCATTGATATGGCGCTCGATGTGTTGGACAGTCTTCATAAAACCGGTATTGATGACGCGACCCTGGCATCCGCGAAAGCATATGTAAAGGGTGATTTTCCTCCGAACTATGAATCAGGCAGTGCTTTGGCTCACTTCCTTACAGAAATGCACTTTTATGGTTTTGATGAACATTATATCAATACCTTTCAGTCCAAAGTAGAAGCCCTTACCGTTTCGCAGGCAAACGAATTGGTTACTAAATACTTCCCAAAGGACAACTTACAATTTGTTCTGATCGGGAAAGCTGACGAAATTCGGGAAAAGGTCAAAAAGTATGGAGAAGTGACCGAAAAGCAGATCAAGGCCGAAGGGTTTTGATCTGCGGACTAGTAAGTTTCCCAACCCAGACCCTTTTGTAAACACAGTATTTTTTAAATCTTTATTAAAACAATATCAAGTCATGAACAAGTTATCATACGCTTTGAAAACATTTCTGACCGTCCTTATCATTCAGGGCACCGTTTTGGCGCAGAAGGGAAAACCCGTATACACGAGCCCGTTGGGCTTGCAGGCTTACACGTTTCGGGGTAGTTGGGGGAATGGTATAGAAGCAACGCTGGACACGATCCAAAAATTGGGTATCACGGAAATGGAAGGTGGACCTATCAGCGGAATGACCACCGAAGAACTTCGCCGACAACTCGATAAAAGAAATATCAAAATGCCTTCCATTGGCGCTGACTACAAACTACTTTCCGAAAGCGCAGATGAGACCATTAAAAATGCAAAAATCCTGGGTGCCAATTTTGTAATGGTGGCCTGGATACCTCATAAAGGAAGTTTTACCCTGGCAGACGCAAAAAAAGCTGTTGATGATTTTAACAAGGCGGGAAAAATCCTGAAAGAAAATGGGATCACGCTTACGTATCATAACCACGGATACGAATTTGAGCCATACGAGGACGGGACACTTTTCGATTATATTGTAAAGAATACAAACCCTGAGTATGTGTCTTTTGAAATGGATATTCTTTGGACCGCATTTCCAGGACAAGATCCTGTGAAGTTATTAAATAAATATGGCAGCCGCTGGAAGCTCATGCACTTGAAAGATCTCAAAAAAGGAGTAAAAGGAGATCTCTCAGGAGGAACGCCCAAGACTAATGATGTTGCACTCGGAACGGGCTCAATTGATATTGACGGTATTTTAAAAGCGGCAAAAAAAGCTGGGGTAAAACATTATTTTATCGAAGATGAAAGTCCCTCTTATTTGAAACAAATACCACAAACAATCGCCTATATCAAGAGCGTGAAGTACTAGTTTCGGAAAATTTAGATTTGAAATCAATGGGGGATCGTTATTCAGAATTGTATAACGTTTCCCCATTTTTAATTTTTGTCAATAAATCGATCAGCCATCAACAAACTTATGAAGAAAACGGTTTCTCGGCGCGAGGCCTTAACTACCGGAATTGCATTGCTATCAGGGCTTTCTATTTTAGCAAAACCAGCAATCAAAAAATACCACATCGGCATTCAATTGTACTCTGTGAGGAATGAAATGCAAAAAGATCCGATTGATACGCTGAAAAAGATTTCAGAAATCGGCTACCAGGAAGTGGAACCAGCCAGCTATGTCAATCAGAAGATCTATGGTTATTCTGCTTCCGAATTCCGGAAAATCCTGGACGATCTTGGTTTGAGCATGCCAACTTCGCATACAGGTTTCAAGAAAACTCATTGGGATAAAATTAAAAATGACATCACCGATGAGTACAAAAAAACGATCGAAGACGCCGTAACCACTGGACAAAAGCTAATGATCGTTCCCAGCTTTGATTGGGATAAAAAAAACATGGACGAGGTAAAAAAAGGTATCGAAGCATTCAACCGAATGGGAGAAATTGCTTCTAAATCCGGCCTTCGTATCGGTTTTCATAATCACCACCAAGAGTTTGAAGAAAGATATGAGGACGGCTATTTGTACGATTTTATGCTTAAAGAATGGGACCCGAACAACGTTGGACAACAACTCGATATCGCTAACATGTCTGTCGCAGGGGTTGATCCCATGGCATTTCTTCGCCGGTATCCCAGGCATTACGAATCCATACACGTAAAAGACTTCGACCCAAAAACCCAACTTAGCACCCACCTTGGTGAGGGTTCTTTAAAAATGGATGAAATACTCACTTTTGCCAAAAAGAATACCTCGATTCAATACTGGGTCATAGAGCAAGAGGATTATGGCAATAAAACGCCCCTTTAATCCGTCGATTTTGACCTGCATCGTTTTAAAAGATACGGCTTTATTTAGTTTCAGTTCACAAACAAGGTCTTCAATAGTTGCAGGAACACTTGATTGTTTTATAATTTGCAAAAAAATATGATCATGGAACCAGCATTATTAAATGAAGTCCCATCACTTGATTTGGCAGATTTCACATCAGGCGATCCGGCGAAAAAAGAAAAATTTGTAGCGGATTTAGGTTCTGCATTTACCAATATTGGCTTTGTTGCCATAAAAAATCATGGACTGAGCGATCATCTTCGTAAGGAACTGTATGATTCTGTACAGCGCTTTTTCAGTTTACCCGAATCAGAAAAAAAGAAATATGAATTTCCAGAGCTCTCAGGTCAGCGAGGATATATTGGAAAGGGAAAAGAAACCGCGAAAGGCTTCAAAGTCGCCGACCTCAAGGAATTCTATCACGTCGGACAGCCCGAGCCAGTTGGAACGATGCCATCGAATGTCTTCCCGGATGAGCTTCCGGAGTTCAAAGAATTCACTCTTGAGGTATACAAAACTTTCGAAAACGCAGGTAAAACACTTCTCCGCGCGATTGCCATATATCTGAACCTGCCCGAAGATTATTTTGAAGAAAAAGTAAAAAATGGCGACAGTCTTCTGCGCGCCCTACACTATTTCCCAATAGAAAACCCTGACTTGGTACCGGAAGGAGCCGTAAGGGCGGCAGCACATGGTGACATCAACCTCATCACCCTGCTGATGGGCGCCAGCGCCGAAGGGCTTGAAGTATTGCGTCGCGACGGAGTTTGGATCGCCATTACAGCCTTACCTGATCAGATCGTCGTCAACGTGGGAGACATGCTCGACAGGCTGACAAACCATAAATTAAAATCAACGATTCATCGGGTAGTGAATCCGCCGAAGGAAAAAATGGGCACTTCACGCTATTCGATTCCGTTTTTTATGCATCCGCGTGCCGATATGGATTTGACCAGCCTCGAAAGCTGCGTCAGCGCGCAGTATCCAAAAATGTATACGAACATGACAGCAGGTGCATTTTTAGATGAACGCCTCAGAGAACTCGGCTTAAAGAAATAAAACGGCTAAACTTCTGGCAAGGTTACCGGTGCGTATAGAATACCGTTAACCTTGCTTTGATGTATTCTTTACATATATTTACTCAATACTTTCCGACCCCACCCTAACTGTTTACTAAACTGTAAACCATTTACTCATCTAACCTTTGTCTCATCCAATCCGACGCTTTCGGTATATTATCTATCTGTTGGATATCCTTCTTCTGTCGTTTACGGCATTTGGGGGCCCGCAGGTACATTTGATGATGATGATCGAAAGGCTTGTAAAGAAAAGACGATATCTTACCGAAGAAGAACTTTTGGAGCTTCAGGCACTTTGTCAGGTGCTGCCGGGTCCTAGTTCAACTCAGACCATCACGGCCATCAGCCTGAAAATAGGCGGACAGCCATTAGCATATATGGGACTGCTCGTCTGGTCAATGCCTGCCATGATCATGATGTCTTTTGCAGCGATCGGGATTCACTACCTGGAGCACCGAAAGATATCCCTGTCGTTTACTCGCTTTGTTGGCCCAATGGCAGTCGCTTTTCTAATGTTTGGTGCATACGGGATTGCAAAAAAAGTGATCCATAATGTTCAGGACTGGTCTTTCCTTCTCATTTCTGTGGTACTGGCCTATTTATATCCCTCACCGTACATGACGCCAATATTGATCGTATCAGGCGGGGCGGCAGCTTCGTTTCTGAATTTCGGCAAACAGGAAAAAATGGATAGAGGGCCGTTGAAGATTAAGTGGCGGCCAATTATTTTCTGGATCTCGGTTTTGGTCTCAGCAGCGATCACTGGTAATGTCACCAAGTCGTTACCCGTCCGCCTTTTTGAAAATTTCTACCGTAATGGAAGTTTGGTTTTTGGTGGTGGTCAGGTGCTTATACCTATTCTTTACAACGAATTTGTTGAGTTTAAACACTATCTGACAAGCCAGGAGTTTCTTTCAGGAATGGCCTTAACTCAAATTGTACCTGGACCTGTATTTTCCATCGCCACATTTGTGGGGAGTATGTCCATGCAATCAGAAGGGATAGCGGGTCAATTACTAGGAGGTTTTGTCGCGACTGCCGGAATATTTTTACCCGGAACGTTTTTCATTTTCTTCGCTTATCCCTTTTGGGATCAATTGAGAAAATATCGCGGTATCCGTGCTTCACTCAATGGAATTCACGCTGCAAGCTGTGGCCTTACGATAGCCGCTGCAGTTTCCATGTTTGAGCCTATGACCAGCGATTTACAGCCCGTCCTCACTGTAGCAGGTACTTTACTGGTTTTAACTTTCACAAAGGTTCCTTCCTACATTATCATTCTGGGAGGCCTCATTCTGGGGCTATTTCTTTAGTCAAAACAATTTCTATCCCGCTAGGAAATTGCTTTAGTCGGTATGTTTTTCAAACTTTGGCTCGTTGTTTCTTTCACCTGCCATTTACATGAAAAAATCCTCATTATTCTTCGTATCCACTCTTTTACTACTTGTCTCAACTCTCTCTTTCGCTCAAAGCAATAAAACCCCATCATTTCTCCATCAGAACCGTCAATGGGTTGACTCTGTTTTCGCTACCCTTTCTCCAGATGAGCGAATCGCACAATTGATTATGGTTGCCGCAGTGTCTGATGTAAAAAGAGCGGTGATAGATCCCAAAACAAGTAATCCGGCTTTTGTAGAAAAGTTGATCCGGGAGAATAAAATTGGAGGAATTGTTTTCTTTCAGGGAGGCCCGGTTCCGCAGGCGCAACTTACCAATCGATACCAATCCATTTCAAAAGTGCCTTTGCTAGTCGCGATGGATGCGGAGTTTGGGCTGGCTATGCGGATTGACAGTACTGTTCGTTACCCTTACCAAATGACATTGGGTGCTATTCAGGGAAACAATGATCTTATATATGAAATGGGTGCGCAACTTGCAAGACAGGCTAAACGCCTCGGTGTGCATATCAATTTCGCCCCTGTCGCGGATGTAAATAACAATCCCGGCAATCCGGTAATCAGTTTCAGGTCATTCGGAGAAAATAAATACAAAGTGGCCGAGAAAGCGGTCGCATATATGAAAGGCATGCAGGAACATGGGCTGCTCACATCGGCAAAACATTTCCCTGGGCATGGCGATACAGGCACGGATTCGCACTATGACCTGCCATTGATCTCGCATAATGTCAACCGCCTTGACACGCTCGAATTGTATCCTTTTAAAGAACTCATCAGCAACGGTTTGAGCGGTGTCATGATTGCACATTTGAGTATTCCTTCGCTAGACAATACGCCAAATTTGCCATCTACGCTTTCCAAACCGATCGTTTCAGACTTATTGCATGCCAAACTCGGTTTTCAGGGACTGGTTTATTCCGATGCTATGAACATGAAAGGGGTCACCAAATATTTCCCCAATGGAAAAGCGGACGCCATGGGACTGGAAGCGGGTATGGACCTGCTGGAATTTACCGAAGACGTCAGCAAGTCCATTGCGGAAATCAAAAAAAGTATCGCAGAAGGAAAGATCACGCAGGCCGAGATCGACTTGAGATGCAAAAAGGTGTTGGAAGCCAAGGCCTGGGTCGGTCTAAATCATTATCGCCCTGTTGAATTAACAAATCTCTATGACGACCTTAATCCCAAAGAGGCTGAGCTAAGCAATCGATTGCTCACGGAAAAGGCACTTACGATTTTAAAGAACGACAACAATCTTTTGCCACTGAGAAATCTGGATACTCTAAAAATCGCCTCTGTTTCGGTTGGAGTGGACAGCATTACTACTTTTCAGAAGACTCTTGAACTTTATACAAGTGTAGACCATTACACGATCCCCGCGAAACCTTCGGATACTCAACTAGCCAGCCTTCGCGCAAAACTCTCCAATTACAATTTGCTACTGGTCGGCGTACATTTAAGCAGCATTTCCCCTCGCACCAATTACGGATTGACCGATCAGATGAACGCCGTTTTGAAGGAATTAATTGCCACAAATAAGGCGGTTGTTTCTGTTTTTGGCAATCCATATTCGTTGAACAAAATTGAAAACACGACAGCGGCCAAAGCCTTGATCATGGCGTATCAGCTGACCCCGTTCACACAGGACCTTTCTGCTCAGCTGATTTTCGGAGCAATTCCGGCGCTGGGAAAGTTGCCGGTAACTGTTAATAAGGATTTTCCTTATAGCACCGGGATTCAAACCCCGGCAATTGGAAGGTTGAAATATACGATCCCAGAAGAACTGGGTCTCGACTCCAAACTGATCACCTTTAAAATTGATTCCATTGCCAACATGGCCGTGAATGTAAAAGCGACACCAGGATGTGTCGTACAATTGTCAAAGGATGGAAAAGTATTTTTCAGGAAGGCCTATGGCAAACACACCTACGAAGGAAATGAGGCTGTAAAACTGAATGACCTTTATGACCTTGCGTCGGTTACAAAGCTTACTGCTTCGACACTCGCTTTAATGAGCCTTTACGACCAGAAGAAATTTGATCTGGGCGGGACAATGAAAGATTACCTTCCTGACTTTGAGAAGTCAAACAAGGCCGATCTTAACTGGCGAAAAGTTCTAACCCATAGCGCAGGACTAAAAGCTTTTATTCAATTCTGGCGTGAAGCAAAGAAACCTGACGGCAGCTGGAAAAGGAACACATTCAGCACGAAAAAATCGGCAAAATATCCTACTTCGGTAGTAGGTGACAGTTTGTTTATTCATAAAAATTACGCAAAAAAAATCTTTAAGTCCATTGCCGAATCACCCGTAAATCCGGAGCAAGGCTATGTTTATAGCGACCTTTCATTTATCCTATACCCGCAGATTGTCAAGAGATTAACCGGTGAAGACTTCGAGAGCTATCTCAAAAATCATTACTATCATAAGCTTGGAGCGAACACACTGACATTCAACCCAAAGCGTTTCTATTCTCTCAACGACATCGTTCCAACAGAAAGAGATACATTTTTCAGGCAGACATTAATTCACGGACAGGTGCATGATGAAGCAGCCGCTATGCTTGGAGGACTGAGTGGTCACGCTGGCCTGTTTGGCGATGCCAATGATGTGATGAAAGTATGGCAAATGTATTTACAGAATGGATATTATGGCGGCGAGCAATTATTGAGCAAAGATGCATTATTTGAATTCACGCGCTATCAATTTCCTGAATTGGGAAGCCGGCGGGGTTTAGGTTTTGACAAACCTTCGTTTAAATATACGGGCAACGGCCCACGTTATGCCAGTCCTTCGAGCTTTGGCCATACGGGTTACACCGGCATTATGACCTGGGCAGACCCCGCGTGGAAACTGAACTATGTCTTTTTGTCAAATCGGGTATATCCTACCCGGGAAAATACTAAAATCATCCAGCTTGGTATTCGAACGGCAATCATGGATGTCATTTACGTGGCTTTAATGAAAAAATAGTTTTTAGACATATAGCTATTTGTAGTGTGGCAGCTAGGCAATTTCACTACCTGTAATCCATCGACCCTGCCTTTGACTTGTTAGCCGGGGCTAATTCCCAAAATTGATTTTTTCCTTTATGAGACTTTTACCCTTTGTCCTTGTTTTTTGTTTTGCAATCAATTCGCTGGCTCAATCGACATATCCAAGTCCGGAAAATATTACCAGGCACATCCGGTTTCTTGCTTCAGACAAAATGAAGGGCCGGGGCACGGGGAGCAGAGAGAATGCGAAGGCAGCCAAGTATGTTGCCAAAACATTTAAAAAATATGGGCTTAAACCACTCGGAACCGATGGCTTTTACCAAACATTTACTGCCAAAATAAGACGAATCGTCGTTCCCGACAGCTTACGCCCAGCTAAAAATGTCATCGGATTTGTGGATAACCAAGCCGAAAACACCATCATCATCGGTGCTCATTTCGATCACTTGGGTGTGGGTCGTCAAGGAAGTTCAAAAGCCGAGAAACCGGAAGGCCAGATTCATAACGGCGCTGACGACAATGCTTCCGGAGTAGCAGGACTTTTGGAGCTGGCCCGCTATTTCTCAGGAAATAACGTAAAGGAACCTTACAATTTTCTTTTTATCTCTTTTGGCGCTGAAGAACTTGGACTGCAGGGTTCCAGGTACTTCGCAAACAACCCTACTCTTCCATTAAGCAAGGTAAATTTCATGTCAAATATGGACATGATTGGACGTTATGATAAAGGCCGGGGGGTGGGAATTGGTGGCTACGGAACCAGTAATAACTGGCCTGAGATTTTCAAGGAAGTGAAATCAGATATAAAATTCTTCACAGATCGTGCCGGTAGTGGTGGCTCCGATCACGGTTCATTTTACGCAAAACAGATACCGGTGCTCTTCTTTCATACGGGTGGCCACGACGATTATCATAAACCTGGGGACGATATTGAGAAAATAGACGCCGTTGGGGAAGCAGGGATTCTTAATATCGAAATTCAATTGATAGAACAGGCAATGAAATACCCCAAAATGCAGTTCAATGAAGTAAAATAAGGTTTCCACAGTCATATATTTCGAGATCATACTATTCTTTTACTTTGACAGAAATCGCCGAAAAGCAGATGACTGGTTAGGAAATCTTTAAAGACATTTCAGGAAAACGGCTTAGCAATGGGTAGGAGCATATTTTAGTCGTTTTCAATTTAAATCTTGAAAAATTCCACAGAGAACTTATTTTAATAGAAAATATTTTTAATACCTTGGAGTAAATTAACACCTTGACCCAACCCCATGACACTACCCATATACCAGATTGATGCTTTTACTGATCGTCTCTTCGCAGGAAATCCAGCAGCTGTTGTTCCTTTGGAGAGCTGGCTTTCTGACGAAGAGATGTTAAATATAGCTGCCGAAAATAACCTCGCGGAAACTGCATTTTTTGTACCAACAGAAAACGGATTTCATATTCGCTGGTTTACGCCAACGATTGAAGTGGATCTGTGTGGTCATGCTACCCTTGCCGCGGCATATGTCATATTCAATATCCAGAAATACGAAGGTGAAGAAGTTCGCCTTGAGTCCCGCAGTGGACAGCTCGTTGTAGAGTGCAAGGAAAACTGGCTGACACTTAATTTCCCGGTGGACCTTTATCACGTAGCGGTACCCCCTCCCGCATTGGTTGAGAGCCTGAATGCGGCAACGATGCTGGAAGTATATAAAGGAAAGACTGATTATATGGTTGTTTTAGACACTGAGCAGGAAGTACGGGACCTGGAATATGATATTATTGTGCTCTCTACCATTCCTGCGAGAGGTATTATTATCACTGCTCCAGGGGATGATGTGGACTTTGTCTCACGCTTCTTCGCGCCACAGTCAGGGATTGATGAAGATCCGGTGACTGGGTCAGCCCACACAACGCTCATACCATACTGGGCTGAAAAGCTCTCAAAAACGACTCTAACAGCGAAGCAGCTGTCCAAACGCGGTGGATATCTTAAATGTGAGCTCGTTGGAGACCGCGTGCACATTGGAGGCCAGGCCAGGCTATACCTGAAAGGCGAAATTGAGACTGAATAAAGTATTGCACAAAAATAGCGGCAGACCGAACTGGGACTTTGAAAAAGAACCTTTTCGGCCTGCAGCTGTGCTGTTCTGGATCGTCCTGCTATTTGAATTCAAAGTTTCTGCCTTGTCATCTTCCCTCCCTGGCCAATGTATAGCCCAACCAGTACGAGTGTTGTTCCACCAATTGTGTAAATAGTTACAGGTTCGTCCATAAGCCACCAGGCAAAGAAAAAGCCGAACAATGGGCAAAGAAAAAGCCAGAGTGAGGCTCGCACTGCATCAATACGTAATAAGTAAAACCAGCAGATTAGCCCGATCACTGATACCGCGAGACTGAGCCACAATATTGACATCCAGAGCTTAAAATCGCCTTGCAAGGTTGAAAAATCACTTGTTACAATGGTTATCGGAATCAAAAATATTCCACCAAACATAACTTGCCAGCCATTGATCAATAAGTTTGACAGTTTCCATTCAACTGAGGTATAGTAAACGCTTGCTACGGAAACTGTAACCATGCTAGCTGCCAACAATATAATCCCTGTGATCGTAGTCTCGCTCCCTTTAAGCAATGGATAAGTAGCAACAGCAATACCAGAGATACCCAATAAAATGGCGATCCATTCCCCACCTGCCGGCTTCCTTCTCATCCAAAAAGCCGACAGTAAAACGATGATTAATGGGTTTGTTGAAACCGCAAGGCTGCCAATCCCAGCCGCGGAATATTTCATCGCGTACACGTACAAGCCCAGATAGAGCGTTGTATTGAGTAGACCGAATAACGCGAGCTGTCGGAATTCATGGGAGTTGGGCCACCTGTATGACTCGTCCTTCCCAAAAGTATATGAAAAAGATAGTAATAGAATGCCAGCAATAAAAAACCGAATGTTTGCCAATATTAACGGAGGAGCAGATTCAACACCAAATTTAGTGGCGACTGATGCAGATGCCCATAAAATGGAAAACAACAAACCTATCAAAATATTTTTCACCCCAAAAACCGGTTATCGGGCAAAAATACGGCAAGGAAATGATCATCGGCCTTTGTTTTTCATATTTTTGAAGATGAATTACAAATTAAGTATAAGGTGGTTACTTATAACTGCTCTTGTCGGTGTTATTACTCCGCTATTTGCACAGAAGCAATGGACCTATGATTTCAATAAAGGTTTACAACCAATAGAAAATGGTGGAATTTCATTAAGGGCACTTGGAAAGACGGGTCAGTTTATTAAAGAAGAAGTACCGGGCAGTGGAACCAATGGGGTTCCGGAAATGGTCAGAACCGTTTACAAATTCGAAAACAATTCCGGCCTTCAGTTCAGCAACGGCCAGGCAAACGACTTTTTGAATAAATCTTTTACCATTGAAATTTATTTCAAGTTAGATACGCTGGGGAGCTGGAAGCGTGTCATCGATTTCAAAAACCGCAAAAGCGATTATGGCAGCTATATCTACGATGGGAAGCTCAACTTTTATGACTATGCCATAGGAGAGAAAGCACCAGTTAGCGCAGGTCAATACATACATTATGTCCTTTCCAGGGATTTTGATACCAAAATGATCAGGATGTATGTAAACGGGTTATCGAAACTTGAATTCAAAGACCCGGGGGTTGAAGGTATGTTGGATCAGGATCAGGTCCTGAACTTTTTCCAGGACGATTTAATTGCAAATCATGAGGCCAGTTCAGGATCTGTTGCGCTTATTCGTCTTTACGACCGGGTAATGAATCCGGTATTTATACGCCGAAGCTATCAGACGATCAGTAAAATCAATAAGACGGTTGAAGAGGTCGAAGAAAAGGTCGAAGAGCCGCCCGTCACAGCCATCGAAATTATACCCACGATTAAGGAAAAGTTGGTTTTGGTTACTGGTAAAGTCTACGATGGTGTAACGCTAAGCCCTGCCCGAGCCGACGTATCTGTCAGGAAGGTCACAAATGATTCACTGGTAGCGGAAACTAAAACCGAGGATGGAACCTACGTATTACGACTGCAGCCAGAACAATCCTATAAAATTTCAGTAGATGCCGAAGGTTTTAAGCCCAAGACAATTTCCATAAAAACAAAAAATTATTCCGAAGATCTAAAATCTCTTGTCAGGCTAACCCGGGAGAATTACGAGCTACCATTGGTTGACATTTTCTTCTCTCAAAGCAACGAAGAGCTCGATAACAGTGCAAAATCCACTCTGGATTCCATGTATTCTTATTTCATTAAACGCAAGAATCTAAAAATCGTACTAAAAGGACATACCGATAACCAGGGTAGTTTTGACAAAAATCTCGAACTCTCAGGCAGGCGGGTCGCTGTCGTGAAAAATTACCTGATCGCCAAGGGAATTACGATTGACCGGATTGAGGGAGCCGGGTACGGATCGGCGCGGCCAAGTCAGTTTAATCAATCTGATTCGCAGCGGAGACGAAACCGCAGGGTCGAAGTTTGGGCAGAGCCTATAAAAAGATAAAGCCATCTTAACAAGATGGCTTTATACTGACTATTCCTAAACCCTTAACCTTTTCTTATCTTTTGATTACAAACTAACAAATGAAACTGGTGCTTCAACTGCAACTATTTCGAGGTTATCAGATGCAATACTATTAATATCAAAATTTCTTATAAAACGAACGGCACCGGCAGTTTTTTCAAGATCAATTTTCCACTGCAACGCCTCTCTGCTTTTTACCGAAGTTAATTTCTTACTAAGTTCAAACACAGCCGTTTCAAATTTGACATTTTTCTCAGCCGAGATACTTTTAATTTTAGACGGCTTGTGATTATATAAAGTCACAACGTCTTCAATAATACTCCAATTTTCTATTTTCGTATATTCAGGTAATACTGAACCAATATACGAAGCAAATTTCATTTCAGATCCATATGAAAGAACACTTCCTCCTTCTTTTTCATCTGCCGCTTTCACGCCGCTTGGTAAACTTGTTATCAAAACTCCTAATAACATTGCAAATATAATATTCTTTTTATTTGTTTTCATGGTTTTATTCAATTTTTATTTCATTCACCGGCAATACAAATGTCGCGATAAGTCTTGAAATTACAAATTGAAACAAAAACAGGTAACAGAATAATGTTTGGAATAAATTATTAAAAATTTGCATTATAACTTATTTATCTTCGAACAATTAAGCTAAAACAGAATATTAATTGGACATATACAGGTATTTCGAAATTAATATGAATCTTTAAATATTTATATATTCTTTAATAAGTGCAATCATTGATTATAATTATTCATTGCATATTGTATTCCCAAAGTACAAAACGCGGTTATCATATCCCCAGCTTTATCTAAAAATATGGGCAGTTCAATCATCTCATCGTTGGAAAAAGATTTCAATACATAATCTACTTGGCTTCCACGTGAGAAATTATTGCCTATCCCAAATCGTAACCGGGCGTATTCTGCCGTACCTAAAAGCTCCTCAATGTTCTTCAAACCGTTATGCCCTCCGTTACTGCCTTTCGGCTTCAGTCTTAATGTGCCATAAGGAAGCTGCAATTCATCAGTAACGACCAGCAGATTTTCAATGGGCACTTTGTACTGATCCAGGTAATATCTGATTGCCTTTCCACTTAAATTCATAAAAGTAGTAGGCTTGATAAAGTAAAACTGGCGCCCTTTAAATTTCCATTCGGCTACAAACGCCAGCTTTTCAAAACTAAATTTGAAATCGTTCTGGGCTGCCATCCGGTCAAGCACCATAAAACCAATATTATGTCGGGTAAACGCGTACTCTGGCCCGATATTTCCCAGACCCGCAATGAGATATTTCATACTTAAAAGCGCTCGGCAACCAGCTATCTGCTATTGAAAATAGCTGTCGCGTCAATTTTTGTAAATTTTATACTAAGATTTTTGAACGATGTACGTCCCAAATTACTCACAGCTGAACTCAATGAACACATCTAATCGTAAAAAAAGTTTTAGATTTCATGCTGGAGCACTTAATTTAGGCTAAAATTCAGGGATTAATCTACTATGCCCCAAAAACGACTTATACTCAATAGCCCACTACTGGAGATTATGACCAGCCGGCTATGCCAGCAACTTATTGAAAATCATCAGGATTTTGCGAATTCTGTGGTAATGGGGCTGCAGCCACGCGGAATATATTTTGCTGAACGCGTAATTGCTGAATTGAGAGAAAAAACCGGACAAAACATACCGCTGGGTTACCTTGATGCAACTTTTTATCGCGACGATTTTAGAAGAAGAGACTCTCCCCTGCTTCCAAATAAGACAAGCGTCCCATTTTTGATTGAAGGAAAGCGGGTGATTCTCATCGACGATGTGCTGGCAAGTGGTCGCATGGTAAGAGCTGCACTTGACGCAATGACCGCATTTGGTAGGCCCAAAATGATTGAGCTAATGGTTTTGATTGACAGGCGTTATAACAGGGAACTACCCATAGAACCTGACTATGTTGGGATGAAAGTTAGTACCTTGGAAAGTCAACGTGTGAAAGTCGAGTGGAAAGAGCAGGGATTCGACGCTGATCACATCTGGATGGTAGACTGAATAAATAATTGAGAATTGAGAATTGAGAATTGAGAATTGAGAATTGAGAATTGAGAATTGAGAATTGAGAATTGAGAATTGAGCGCCCGAACCACTTTACTGAATGGTCCTGACTTGCAATTACATTTAAGCCAAAATATCACCTCGGTTTTCCATCATTTTCTGCATCTTCTATCTTTCCAATATTTTCTGTTTTATAGGTCAGTTTGTTTACATAAAAAACTTCGCGTCCGCCTATTGTAGAAGCCCCTACACGTTGCATTCCGTACGCAAGAAAATATTGGCCATACCACGGAGATAGGTAAGCATCCTCACTATTCAGGACCTTTTCAGATTCAGACTTTGGGTTAATTTTGAATTTCTCACTTTCTACAACCACTTTGTCGCGACTAATCACCTCGGTATGAATTGAACCTTCCTGAGGGTAAGCAAGTATAAAATAATCATCAACCGGCGTGATCTGAACCATCTCCTGCAAGTCATAGCTGGTGAGATCCTTGATCGTGATACAGTTATCCCATTTAAACTTCCCATTTCGATCGAAACCACATACAATTGCATGAGTATAACGATAGCCCTCCATGTAACGTGACATATAGGGCCTTGACAAACCGCTCGTAATAATTGGGTTACTGGCCTTTTGATTCGGGTAATACACTTCCGCAACCAGCACTATCTCATCCTTTGTTTGTATAAGCTCGTGCACCAGAAGCCGATACCTGAACCGATTTTCTTTTCCCATGCTTTTACGTTTGCCAATCCTTTCCATCATTCGCTGGCGTCGTTTGGGCTTCATGAAATTGAAAAAGTTTTGTAACTCTGAGAACTCAATAAATTGAGGATCCTTCGGCTCGTTATCCATGATGTGGGTAACATATAGCCCTTGAGAAAAAGGCGTACAGCCTACTGAATAGTTTCCGATCAAATAAGAATCGTCCGGATTTAATGGAACGATCTGGCCAGAAATAAGACTATTCTTTGGATCGCTCAGCGATGTTTTCTTCAAAAGTTTACCATCATAGTTGAAGGTTTTTATTTCAAAGAAGCAGTTTCTCTTTTTATAGGCGTACGTAATTACGTTGATATACCCATCAACTTCGTTGATGTCAACATTATTGATTTCAGTATTCTTTTCGAAAAGTCCCGGAAGAACTTTTGTGGTATGATCAAAAAGCGAATGGACCAAAACAACGGGCCTCGAGCGGTAGTACCCTGATACCAGCGCCTTACTGCCAATCACTTTAAATTGGTGAACATCCACGCCCGATAACAAACTCCCTTTGAACTGATCAGTGGAGCCATCCATAAAGTTCAATTGCAAAAACATATACCGGTCGGTATCGGGCTCTGCAAACAGCCAATATCCATAATGTTCTCCCTTATAGGCCATCACCGGAATGTAACGACGGTCAACCTGGTATGAGGTCATCCAAAGAACCTTCAGTGAGGTATCATATTTCACAAATCTCCACTGCTCACTTCGTCCGCCCGAAAATTCATTGTTCCGAATAACTGACAAAAGACCACTTTCTCCTAAGGGAAAAACCTCGAAATGCTCCGTGTTAAAAGGATTTACAGGAATTTCAATACGATCAGATTGCTGAAGCTGCGCTTCAACCATCGTGACAGATATCACTAGTAAAGACAAAACCAGCCCAAATTGAAACATAAATTGCAAACGCTCTTTCATAACTTCTCTCTTAGGGGTGCAAGTCAGTTCAATAATTACCCTAATTTTGCATCAAAATGAATAGTATAACAATTAATATTATAAATATTTTTACTTAAATAAAAACGCGAGAAAATAAGGCTACATTTTCGGACTTATTTTCAGCTATTTCCCAAATTATTTTCATGACAATTGAATCCGTACTAAAAGCTGATATCCAAAAAGCAGTTCAATTACATTTCGAAACAATCATTGACGAAATTGTATTACAACCTACTAAAAAAGAATTTGAAGGGGTTTACACTTTTGTTACGTTTCCTCTCGCAAAGTCAGCAAAAAAATCTCCGGCGGAAATAGGTCAGATCATCGGCAGCGCGCTTAAAGAAACTTCTTCTCTTGTAGAAAGTTATAACGTTGTTCAGGGGTTTTTGAATATCAGCCTTAATGACAAAACCTGGTTGAGCACATTCGAAGAAATCTTTGCGAACCCTCAGTTTGGGAAAGCACCAGGAAATGGACAGTCCGTTATGGTAGAATTTTCTTCGCCCAATACAAACAAACCGCTCCACCTGGGCCATTTAAGAAACAATTTCCTAGGTGATTCCCTTTCGCGAATACTCACTGAAAGTGGCTATGAAGTGGTAAAAACCTGCCTTGTTAATGACCGCGGCATACATATTTGCAAGTCCATGCTAGCCTACCGGGAATTGGGTGATGGTGAAACGCCCGAGTCTACCGGCATCAAAGGAGATCATTTGGCGGGTAAATATTATGTAAAATTTGATGTAGAGTACAAAAGGCAAATTCGTGAACTGGTGGAAGCTGGCATGCCAGAAGAAGAAGCTGCAAAAAAAGCGCCGTGGATTATAGAAGCGCAGCAATTGCTACAGCTTTGGGAAAAAGGAGATCCGGAAACGGTTGCTTTGTGGCAAAAAATGAATACCTGGGTGTACGCTGGTTTCAACAAAACGTATGATCAAATTGGGGTGTCCTTCGATAAAACATATTATGAGTCTAACACGTACCTGCTTGGAAAAGATATTATTGAAGAAGGACTAAAAAAGGGGGTTTTCTTTAAAAAAGAAGACAACTCTGTCTGGATCAATTTGGCGGAAGAAGGACTTGACGAAAAACTGGTGCTTCGTGGCGACGGCACTTCGGTATATATAACCCAGGATTTGGGAACAACCGAACTGAAATTCGGTGATTTTCATAACGACAGATATTTGTGGGTTGTTGGAAATGAGCAGGATTATCATTTCAAGGTTCTGTTCGCAATCCTGAAACGACTTGAACGTCCATATGCAGATGGGTGTCACCACATCAGTTACGGCATGGTGGATCTGCCTTCGGGTAAAATGAAATCGAGGGAAGGTACTGTAGTTGATGCTGACGATCTGGTTGCTCAAATGATTCAGACAGCCGCTGACCGGACGCAAGAACTTGGCAAACTCGATGATTTTGAAAGTGATGAAGCAACCACGCTTTATCATTTGCTCGCGATGGGAGCTTTGAAATACTACCTTTTAAAGGTCGACCCGAAGAAACGAATGCTCTTTAACCCGGAAGAGTCAATTGATTTCCAAGGACATACAGGACCATTCATTCAATATACTTACGCAAGAATTCGTTCCATCATTCGTAAAGCTGAACAGGCGTCTATCAAAATGGAACTTCCGGCTTTGGGTTATCAAACACACAAAGTTGAAAGAGACTTGATTTTCATCCTTGCTCAATTTCCCCTGCGCGTTCAAACTGCTGCGAGTGAATTTGCACCGTCGGTTATTTCGTTTTATGTGTATGAGCTTGCCAAAATATACAACCAATTCTACGCTGAAGTTTCAATCTTTGCAGATCCAAACCCCGTAGCGGTTAAGTTCCGGGTAGCTTTGTCCAAAGTTGTTTCTGAAACGATACACAAGGCGCTGGGGTTGTTGGGAATCGGAGTTCCGGAACGGATGTAATTTTCAGACTCCCCATTATAGGCATTGATAAAGAGGTTTGTATTTCAAGTTTAGGAGAAAATTAGGTTTTTTTGAAAACTTATCAGGATCATTTTGAAAACAACGCAACCTTGGAGAACTTGATCTCGTAAAATATAGTTTAGATACTTAAGCAACGGTTAACCTAAAACTTTTAAACAGTAACTATTATGGCATTTGTAAAATCAATCTTAATTATGATTACTTCCCTGATTAGCGGATTATTTGCAGACAACAGCGAGGTCGCTAACAGGCCAGCAGATGCGCTAAACACACCGCAGTCTCTTTACGATTTTAAAGTAAAGTCATTAGTAGGAAACAAAACCGTCGATTTGACTCAGTACAAAGGCAAAAAGGTGGTGATATTAAATGTTGCATCAAAGTGTGGCTACACAAAACAATATGCCGACTGGGAAAAATTCAACAAAGCACATGGCGATAAGGTGGTTGTGTTAGGGTTCCCGTCAAACAATTTTGGTGGACAAGAGCCTGGCACTAGCGAAGAAATCGCTACTTTTTGCTCAGCGACATATGGAGTTACTTTCCCAATGTTCGAAAAAGTTGAAGTGAAAGGTGAAAACAAAGCACCGATCTACAAATGGCTGACCACCAAAGACCTTAACGGATGGAATGACAAGGAACCATCTTGGAATTTCTGCAAATATGTTGTGGACGAAAATGGCAAACTTACCAATTTTTTCGCTTCAAAAACGTTGCCTACTGACGCCGAATTTTTAACAGCGGTTGGTCTTTAATTTTCAAAAAGAATATGATTGGATAGCAGTTGAAATCAAAGTTTCAACTGCTTTTTTTATAAACTTAGTATTTGATTTTATGTCACCCTGGATTGAAGCAGCCCGTCCGAGAACTTTGCCCCTTGCTCTTTCATGTATCTTAATGGGATGTTTCCTTGCAGCATCCACAGGAACATTCAGCTGGCCAGTAGCTGTGCTGAGTGTACTTACGACGATTCTATTACAGGTACTCTCCAACTTCGCCAATGATTACGGCGATGCTGTGAATGGCAAGGACACTGAATTGAGGCAAGGTCCTATCAGAGCGGTGCATTCCGGTAGCATTTCCTCAGGAACAATGCTGAAAGCAATCATCCTATTTTCAGCACTAGCATTGATTTCCGGGATTTCTCTTTTGACAATTGCATTAAAAAATGCGCCCGTAAGGGCTTTCCTGGTTTTTCTTGGCGTTGGCATTGCGTGTATCGCTGCCGCAATTACTTACACAGCAGGTAAGAGACCGTACGGGTACGTTGGTTTAGGCGACCTGTCTGTACTCATATTCTTCGGATGGGTTGGCGTGCTCGGAAGTAGTTATCTGCATACGCTAGTGTGGAATTGGGATCTGTTGCTGCCCGCAAGCAGCTGCGGACTTTTTGCGGTGGGTGTGCTGAACATCAACAACATTCGAGATATCGAGTCCGATAAGGCAACGGGCAAGAATTCAATTCCCGTTCGACTTGGAAGGGACAAAGCGATCATTTACCATTGGGCCATTTTGATAACAGGAATGCTCTGCGTTTTGATTTACACGGTCAGTCATTTTTCTGGCTACACCAGCCTGATATTTTTGCTTAGCTTTCCGTTTTTTGTCAAAAATGGCTTGGCGATTTCAAGCCTGACAAAAGCAAGTGAACTGGATCCATATCTTAAGCAAATGGCTTTATCTACGCTCCTGTTTGTGATATTATTTGGGTTGGGGATTGTTCTGTAAATCTGAAAAGAGATTATTTCACAAATGGCTTAATGGAAGCTCCTAAAATCTCATAGCCTTTCACGTTTGGGTGTAGACCGTCCATGAACAGCGACTCATCGATCACCCCATCTTTCAAGAAAACCTTTCCGGGATCAATGTAACGTACTTTTGCGTTCGATGCCAATTTTGCAAGTTCGGTATTGAGTTTGGCCACCCGATCTTCTTTTTTTCTCCTCGGATAAATGCCCATCATCACGAGTTCGGTATTTGTCTTCCGGGTTTTAATTACTTCAATCATTAACTCCCAGCCTTTTATGATCTCTTCGTCGTTATTATAATCCAGATTATTTGTTCCGATGTTGATAAAAATCTGCTTAGGCTGATAGCCGTCCAGTTCTCCATGGTATACCCTCCAGATCACGTTTTCAATTCGGTCCCAGCCATAACCCAGGTTTCTTACGCCAGTAGCACCAAAGGTCTTGATCCAGGAATCTGGCCCGGTGATCCGATGTCCGGCGGGTGAACCTCCCCAGAAATGCGTGATGGAGTTGCCAATAAGCACCGTCCTTGGCGCGTCAGCCTTGTTCATTTCCAGAATCGTTCGGTGGCGGGCTTCCCAGTCGTAACTAGTGATTTCCCTCATCTGCGTCACAGGTTTTGTTGTAGAAACCGTTCCTGTGGGTTCATGTAAAATCTCCCGAATATGAGACTCATAAGCCTGCGCATAACGCATCATCCCCAGATCAGACGGATGTGTGCCATCCACCATGGCCTCTATATCCTGGTTGAAATCTGCTTTTGGTAAAAGATAAAGCTTTGAAATACCCTCACTTTTCAGCATCTTGAACGCTTCCTGCAAAATTTCATTTACCTGCTGATAATATTTACGATTCGTAGGATTTATAGCTTCGTCCGTGTAACCTGCATGTTCGGCAAGGAGAATAGGAGCATCCGGACGTCTCGCCCTTAAAGTATGAACCGCATAAGCAACCCGCTTCCTGATTTCCTCGGGAGTTATATCCGTTTTAGGGTCACGGATTGTTAGATTAGGCAAACAGTCAATGACATAGATTTTTGCATCAATTTCGGCCAGGAGGTCGATCACTTCTTTGTCCAACTTCCCGTTACCCGAGAAACCGAGGTTAACCAATGGATCATCAAGCTTCCTTCCCAAAATGGCCGTCCACGCCATCCCTGGACGCGAGGCACAGGCACCTTGGGCAATTGAAGTGCCATAAACTACGATCGGCTTGTCGGGCCTTACAGGTAATGGCTCCAAAGATGTGGTTTCGGGAACACCAATCTCCATCCATTTGACCTGATTGTATAGCGGAAGAAATAACCGATACTCCCTGCCCTTTTTATGATAATTATCGTTGGGTTCAATATTTTTAAAGGTATAAACAATGGTATCTCCGAAGGTGTATCGGCCTGAGCACCAGCGCCAGTCGCCATCACTTCCTATTGCATAAAGATCCATCCCACTCACCCCTGTTGCTGGCATATGAGGGAGAGCCGTCTTCCCACCAACGATATATCGGACTCTGATTTCGGGGGTGCTGGACCTAAAACGGATCATCAGACCTGCTGACTGATTGGACAAACTCCATACGGCTTTCGTAACTGCACCCTCGGCACGCTTAGGAAGTCGATCATATGGGTTTTTAAGTTCCTTTGGCCATGCCTGGCCCTCTAGGACGGGAAAGGTTGAAGATTCAGGGTTCCACCATTTAAAGGCGGTTGTTTGAGAGAACGCTGCTTGGTAGAAAAAGAACAGCGACAAGAAGAAAACCGAGGATTTGCCTTTCATATTACAAAAAATGGACACCATGTATTTCTACAAAAGTGCCCACAAGTCTGTTTTTTACTATGAATGCGCTATATATTTGAAACCAATGGTTATTTACTTTACAATAACCCCGTCCGCAATGAATGTTAATTCGTCTTTGGGTTCGGTAATCCTGGCGATTTCTTCTTTACTTTTTCCGGCATCCAGGGCATAGTGCTGCAGATGTTCCACAGGTACCAGTTTCTTCTGTGCTTCACCTTCAAACACAACGGTTTTTCCAGCAATATCTTTGGGAACGAAGAAGGCATAGTCTTTAAACATAACCCTCATTGTTTCACCATCAGCCATTTTCACCTTCATCCAGCATCCTTTTACCTGACAAACGGATTCTACGACTCCAGTTACCTTGGTTTCCATGGTCTCCTTTGATCCCATCTTCAGCGGAAGCTTACTTGCTTCGATTGCCTTTTTATCATTAATATCCTTCCCAAAATGAGATTCTGTCTGCGCGTAAGATGCACAAAAACCCAAAATGAGGAACGAGAGTGCGAGTAGCTTTTTCATTAGAATATTGATGTTTATTTGACAGGACAAAAATACCGAAAAGTTCTCATTAATAGCAGATATGGCTAATGATACCATGACGGCCAGAACCAATCGGAATTTATTCCAAAACCTCTATCCAACCCTTACAATGATTCCCGGTAGGTGTGTCTACCGTGTAATAATAGGTGCCATTGGAAACACCCTTTCCCCATTCATTTTTATATTCATTTACTTTGAAGATGCTCTTACCCCATCTGTTGAAAACCTCCAACCTGGAATTGGCTACAGGTACGATGAAATAATCATTTTTACCATCACCGTTTGGCGTGATCACGTTAGCAAGTATAAATGGTGGCTCTGCAATAAGGGTTTTACTTACAGATAAAGCGCAACCTGCAGCGTTATAGCTTGTTAATTTTACGACATATTCTCCTTCCTTGTCGTAAACAAAGTTCAGAATATCCTTGTCGGTCAATGTTTTTCCATTTCCAAGTTCCCATGAAAAACGCTGCGCGATAGGCGTTTTATTCAAAAAGGTATATTTGACCGGTTCATTACAACCTGCGTCCAGCTTCCTGATCTCAAACGAAGGAGCGAAAGTCTGATCCACTTTTACTGTGATTTCCCTGACCGGTCGGCAACCGTCCGCGTAGACACCTTCAACAATATAAGTGGTTGTCGTAGTTGGCTTTACAGTTACTGAGTTGCCGGTCGTCGCTTGCAATGTCGAATTGGGAAGCCAGTGGAATTCTGTTGCTCCACCTGACGCAGCAAGCACCGTAGCTGCTCCTGAACAAATTTCAAGATCCGGCAACACCGCAAAATCTGCCTTTTTCTCCACCGTAATTTTTACTTTCTTAGAAACTTTGCATCCCGTGGCATTACTAATCTCAACGGTATATTCGGTGGTCTGCTTCAAATTTGCAACGGTAGGCGAAGCAATCAAAGCGTTGTCAAGCCCGGTGGACGGAGTCCATTTATACTGACTGCCACCTATTGCCCAAAGTTTAACAGATCCATTTTCGCAAACGATTGTATCCGCTTTTACCTGCACGATCAAGGATTCAACAATTACCTTTTTCACGACAACATCTTCTCTCAAACAAGACAGCCTGTTATATGCTTTTAAAACGACCGTATATTCGCCAGGCGAGTTAAAAACATAAGATGCCTGTTCACCATCTCTTGAAATGGTATTGCCATTGATCTGCCACAAATAATCCACTCCGCCTTCACTCGTGTTCACAAATGACAAAGCAAGTGGCGCACATCCTCTGCTTACATCTTTTTTGGTACCCTCGTAAATATCAAAATTGGCTTTCAGTCTGTCTATATCAATTTTGAAGGCGGCATTATTGCAATTGTTGCTGTTGTTGGTGCTTGACCAAGCTTGTGGCGTTACCGGGAAATAACTTCCACCACAGGCGCAAGTTGCATGATAAATCATTCCGTTCTTATCAAAACGACTGGTCCCGCCATCCACATGATCTCCCTGCGCCAGTCCCGTTCTGTCCTGATTGCCGAAATACGTAGCGTACAATAAGGACTTAGCACCTTCTTCCAAAATGGCTATGTAAAAATTGCTGCCATTCGTTCTTGGTTGAATCGCATCCGTGGTGACCGGTAATCCATTTGTGCTGCTCTCCGGATTATTCTCATTGTAGGCATTTACTACACCTCCCCAGCCCGCGATATAAATATTGCCGCATTCGCTAACCAAAAATGCCGTGGGCGAGATGTCAGGTGTGCCACGACCAGAACCAATAACCGTAGAAAAAATCGATTTAGATAAATCGGCCGAGACCGCGTGGATAAATTGGCAGCTTTTTGTTGTACTGTAAACTCCGGATGACACGGGATAAACCCCTTTTGACAACCCATAGACAACCACATTTCCGCTTGGATCCAAGTCGAGCAGGTAGGCACCATCTGCTTTATCGGTGCCCATGTATGTGGTACCTATCAATTTATCATTGTTGAACCTCATTACAAATGCATCTTCGACTCCATTTATTTTAGACTGAAAAGAGGTGAGTTGCACGGGCAGATCAGAACTTTGCGTAATTCCTGTAATGAAAATATCTCCACTTTTTGCGGCTTTTACAGAAAATGCAGCGTCATACTCCTTACCCCCAACATAAGTACTCCATAATAGTGTGTTGAATGTGTCTGAGATCCTGAACAAAACGCCATCTTGCCTACCTGTCAAACTGGACTTTACCGGGTTTTCTAATGGGAATTTGGTTGAATTTGTAGAAGAGACGACAAGAACGTTGCCCGATAGATCCAACCCGATCTCTCCCCGGAAGCTGTCGCCATAGTTCTGAATACCAACATTGTCTTCCGTGCTTAGGCCGTCATTGCCTTCACCGCCCAGATAGGTACAAGCCAGAAGCTGCTTGCCGTCCATGTTAAGTTTAGCCAGGAAAATATCACTCCCGTTGGGCAAATCGAGCCCCGAGATAGGCTCAATAGGATAGCCGCCTGCGAAAGCGGACTGAAAAGCTCCATTTGTTATTGGAAAATTCTTGGATGATGTTACACCATATATCAACAATTCTCCCTTAGCATTGACTATTAAACTACTAGGAATATCAGTACTTGCTCCTCCGAGGAAAGTCGCATAAAGCAATTTCGATCCATCCGGGCTAAATTTCAAAATTGAAGCGTCGACCTCGCCAGCGAATTTGGTCTGAAAAGCACCAACGGTTGCCGGAAAGTCCTTACCAAACACTGTTCCGGCTGAGTAAAGATTACCCTGATCATCATATGTAGCAGTATGCCCCCAATTATCCGATACTGAGCCAGAAAAAGTAGAAAAAATAAGTTCCGGATCAATTGTCAGCACTTGTGACTTCGCATATCCTTTTGGAAATTCAAAAGTTACCCGCTTTCCCTCTGAGACCAGAAAACGTGAAGCGACCTCCAAAGTATTTTTGCCATTCGTCTGAAAAGAATAAGGTCTTGCTTCCCTGAATTCCCCCACGGACGTTTTCACAACAGTTTGCCCATCGTTATTCAACTTCAGATCCGTAGCTCCCTCATATTTCAAAGCGATTTGAGCAGCATCCGCATTGGGGTGTACGACGAATTCATATTTAAGCGTTGACTGATAAATAAAAACCCTCAAATCGACGCCGTTGTAAACGTTTTGATAAAGTATTTCCTCAAATCCCCTCACGTCACCAGCCCATTTTGATGAGTCATTGCCAAGAAAATAGCTGAATTTCGTAGAAGCTGATCGCTTTGGTGTGTGTGTTATAACGCTGTTGCAATTTTCAAACTTCACCTCTACACCATGGGCTGATACCGAAGATAATGCGGGATTAACCCTGGTGCTCACTCCGGATACTTGATTTTCTGGCTTGGTATTGTGGTGGGCATTGACCTGAGATCGGTCGTAAAGTACATACAACAACGACTTCTCCTTCAAAAAAAGAAATCCGCCTGGCAGGTCTACACGAAACAGGATGTCCTGTTTCCATTGTCCCTTATTCTCTATAAAATAGGTTCCCGCCGAAAACACATTGTTCGGCAGGCTTATCAAAAATAGAAATAGGGTAAAGCCTCGGAGTACAGTTTTCACATCGTTTTCGATACCAGGAGTTTCTATTTGAACGCAGAAACCGAAATGATATTTTCACAAAATTCATATTCCTGCTTCACATTTGATCCCAGGATGATCATTTGATTTGCAGCCATCCTGGTTACCATTTCCAAATACCACTGAATGCCTTGTGAGTCAAGATTTGTAGTAGGTTCGTCCAGAAAAACAACCGGAACGTCTGACATAAAAGCCAGACCAAGTTTCAGGCGTTGCTTCATACCTGAGGAAAAATGACGAATGACTTTGTGAGAGGCGTTCGGCAACTGAATAAAATCTTCAAATTCCGCGAGAGATATGTTGTTTTTAAGCGGCTTGAATTTTCGGTGAAAATCAACGTGCTCTCTTAAAGTGAACTCTTCCACCAACTCCATATAGGGTGCTGCAATCACCAGATGCTTATACCATTCGTCGACATCCACGCTCTTTCCTGATTCGGATATATATGCGATGGTACCCTCAGACACCGGAAACATACCCGTCAACAACTGAAGACAAGTCGATTTCCCACTGCCATTTGGCCCGACGAAGACATATTTCTGCCCGGTCTCAAGCTTAAAAGTTGCGTTGCGAACGATCCATTCCCTGACAAACTTCTTTCCAATACGATCGACTACAATTTGCACAATAACGAATATGCCAGATCTTACAACCCCGCTATTTTAATGAATAATAATCGAAAGATGCTTTGGCAATTCGGGCCATAAATTCATCTCTTTTTTCCTTTGGATCCGGAGAGTTGGTCAAGAATAACACAATTGCCAAATGTTTTCCATTTGGAAGGGTTATAATTCCTACATCATTCGTTGCTGCCGTTATGCCTTTGTCATTGGTCCCCGACGACCCGGTTTTGTGCGCGACTGAAACATCCTTTGGCAACATTCCTTTAATCTGGTTGGGGCCCGTTGCCGTTTCGGTCATAATCTTCCAAAGAAAAGCATTACTGGACTTTGATAATTTATTCCCCTGATAAAATGTGTCAAGAATCTGAAGCATGGCTGGCGGCTGACACCAGTTGGTAAACTGTACGTCCCAATGCTTCGACATTTCCATTTCAGTCGCCTTAATAGCAATTCCTTTTATGCCAAGACTCTTTATATATTTATCTACATTAACCGTTCCACCGACCAATTTAAACAAGATATCGCAAGTAATATTATCGCTTTGTGATACCGTATAACTCAGTAATTCAGCCAAAGTGAGATCAATATTCCCTTCTGGAAATTTAACTTTGACCGGACTCCAAGTTTTAGGTTCAAGATCTTCCTTGGTGATATGGATTTTCTGATCAAGCGAAAGCTTCCCTTTGTCTACTTCATTCAGAACGGCCATTGCAAGGGGAAACTTAAAAACACTTTGCATGGGGAATTTTTGGCTTTCACGGAACAGATACTTTTCTCTGCTTTCCAGACCCATTACGGCAATTCCTATTTCTCCATTTGAACCACTGACGATATCCTCAATCTTTTGTTTAAACTGATTTGTTTGTGCAACTACAAATTTTGGATAGATTAAGCACAAAATCACCAGCAATGGATACAAACGTATGCCGCCTTCCTGTTTCACTTCTCTCATCATGAGGCTCTTCTTAGTATTTTAATTTTCATTCGGGTTCGGCAAGAGTCAGTTTCACCAATTCAATACGCGTATCCTGCATCGTTATTACCTGGAACGAATATGGCGACATGGTGATCACATCATTTACGTCCGGCAAATCACCATGGACATGAATGAGCATCCCCGCCAGGGTATCGTAGTCTCCTTCTGGTAACTGCCAGTCATATTTTTCATTAAGGTAATCTACTTCATGACGGGCACTGAGCATATACGTGTTATCATCCAATTTACGTTCCGTCCAGTCCTCAGTTGAATCATATTCATCCTGAATTTCACCAAAAATTTGTTCGACAACATCCTCGACACTAACAAGCCCTGAAGTTCCGCCAAACTCGTCAACAACCAGCGCCAGGCTTCGCCTTTCTTTCAAAAAACGTAACATAAGATCACTGGCTGGCATCGCCTCCGGGACGATAAGAATTGGCGTTACAATACTTGCGATCTCTTTTGGTTTCCTAAACAATGATAATGCGTGACAATATCCAAGTACATCGTCCGCCGAATCCCTTTGAACGATAATTTTCGAATGGCCGCTGGTCAGAAAAACCCGGCGTAGATCCTCGATACTGTCATTGACGTTAACGGCAGAAATTTCTGTCCGCGGAATCATACAATCTCTGATTCTCAAATCCTTAAAATCCAGTGCGTTGATAAACATGCGCTCCTCAATACTCTGGTCGTCAAAATCCGGGTCGTCGGCTGAAATAGCATCATCACGAAAGGAAGGTGATAAAATGTTTTCTTTCACAAACGGTTCGACAAACCAATACAATGGTGTAATAAGCCACTCTGCAAAACGCACCGGATAAGTGCCCAGATCCAGCGCTTTTGGGAAACTTCTGCCCACTTTTACCCAAGTGGTATAAGACAACATCCAAAAGAATGACAAACCAATAAATAACACAACAACAGCGAACCATTCACCGATTTCGAAGTGTGCCATTAAGAAAGGAAATACGAATGAGATTGCATAGAAGGTCCCCAAAGCCACGGTAAGCAAGCGGACCATTCGCAGAATCCGACGCCAATACAGGGTTTCAATTACAAGTTCAGGCTTTTCATGACGGAGAGAGTACCGGTCAATTGACACATCGAGCAAAACCGACCTGACCGCTCCAAAATATCCCGCCAAAACGAAGAAAACAACCGTAAATCCCAGGAGGAGAAGATTCATTTTCTTGATTTTTTAGATGTTACTGATTTTTTTTCAGGCACCGCCATTTGCTTTACCTTGCCGGGTGACATAGACGCTTTCAATCTGTTGAATTGAAAAAATAAAATGCATACGAGACTCACAAGGAGAAGCCAGTAACTTTCGAACATACCGGCGCGACGAAATTCTAAAATCCACAAAACAAAAAAACCAATCCCACTAGCCAAAAGTATGGTGCGCGTCAGTTTTGAATTCATGTTCAAACTAATATTAAATTTCGAATTGGCCAATGCTACAAGTACACTGGCCCTTCTTTACATTTTCAAAGATACACAGTTTGATAGAAAATGAAGGAAGGAAATCCAACGGTAAAGAAACATATAATATACGTGTCATCTTTCTGCCAATTTCTTTAAATTACCTAACTTGCAGCAATTGCCTCACAATCGGGTAACGATAACCGAATTGTAAAATTTTTTCTTGAAAAAATATCCTTTACTATGAGCGAAACCACAAAACGCTTTGCACCTGGTGTTGTAACAGGTGACGGAGTTAGCGAAATTTTCCGCCATGCCAACGAAAATAACTACGCCCTTCCGGCAGTTAACGTGGTTGGCACCAATTCCGTAAACGCAGTTCTTGAAACAGCGAAGGCTGTAAATAGCCCTGTCATTATCCAATTTTCAAATGGCGGAGCAATTTTCTACGCAGGAAAAAGTGTCTCAAATGCCAATCAGCAGGCTGCAATAGCCGGTGGGGTTTCAGGAGCTCAGCACGTTCATCAAATGGCAGCACTTTACGGTGTTCCCGTTATTTTGCATACGGATCACTGCGCTAAAAAACTACTTCCCTGGATTGATGGGTTGCTGGAAGCTGGTGAAAAACATTTCGATGCTTACGGTGTGCCTTTGTATAGCTCGCACATGTTGGATTTATCGGAAGAGCCGATTGAAGAAAACATTGAAATTTCAGCAAAATATTTCGAGCGGATGGCTAAAATTGGCATGACCCTTGAAATCGAATTGGGCGTAACGGGTGGCGAAGAAGATGGCGTGGATAACAGCGATGTGGACAGCTCGAAACTCTATACTCAGCCTGAAGAAGTAGCTTATGCTTACAAAGAGCTGTTGAAGATCTCTCCTAACTTCACAATTGCTGCTGCTTTTGGAAATGTTCATGGCGTGTATAAGCCTGGTAACGTAAAACTTGAACCGAAAATCCTTAGAAACTCTCAGAAATTCATCCAGGAAAAATTCGGAACGGGCGAACTTCCAGTAAACTTCGTCTTTCATGGTGGATCAGGATCTTCTCGTGAAGAAATCCGTGAAGCGATTGAATATGGCGCGATCAAAATGAATATCGATACCGATATGCAATGGTCAACCTGGGAAGGCATTCTCAAATACTACAAAGAAAAAGAAGGATATCTGCAGACGCAATTGGGCAATCCTGACGGAGCAGACTCTCCAAACAAAAAATACTACGATCCACGTGTTTGGTTACGCAAGGGCGAAGAAAGCATGATTGCCCGTCTGAAACTTGCATTTGAAGATCTGAATTGCATTAACCAATTGGGTTGATTCTTAAAAAGATCTAAATAAAAAACCGACAGAAGTCTCTTAAAGATTTTCCTGTCGGTTTTTTATTTTTACAAAGAGCCTGAAATGTTTGAAAATTACCAATGTTCCTATTCTGCCAATTCAATTTTATCCAAGCCCATAATGCGTGCCCTATGCACCAGGCCCCAATTACGCAGCACTTCGATCACGGGTTTTAGTGAATGACCATAATCAGTCAATGTGTATTCCACTACGACCGGAATCGAATCGTAAACTGTACGCTTCACGAGACAATTTGCTTCCAGATCCCGCAATTCCTTGGACAACATCTTATCGGTAATATTGGGGATCTCCTTCGCGATCTGTGAAAACCGCTTGTTGCCAAACATCAGCGAAATGATAATTGGTAATTTCCATTTCCCGCTCAATACTTCCAGTGCGTCCCTAACGGGCAATATGCTTTTGGTGCATTCGCCTTGGTCATGTATGTTTTTCTTTTCCAGTATTTCTGCTGTTGTTTCCATTTGATCTGAACTTATTTCACTATCCTTTGGTATAGTACTTACAAATGTATAGTATATTTATTTAAGTTTGCATGTCAAATTTAAAAATAGAGACAAACAATGAATGACCTGATAGAAAAACTGAACTGGAGATACGCTGCCAAAAGGCTAAACGGAGAGATTGTTCCCAAGGAAAAATTAAACACCATTCTGGAAGCCATTAAGCTTTCGCCTTCCTCGGGAGGGCTGCAGCCATATAATGTCATTATAATTAGTGACAAAGCCACAAAAGAAGAAATATTTAAAACAGCAGCACCGCAGCCGCAGATACCGGATGCCTCTCACCTACTTGTGTTTGCAGCGTGGGAAAAGATTACATCTGAACAGGTAACCGAATACATGAATTTGATTGCAAAAACCAGAGGCGTATCGCTTGAATCGTTGGCTCAATTTCAAAATTCGATCCATGGAGGAATATTAAGCCGTAGCGAAGAAGTAAATTTCAACTGGGCAGCACGTCAGGCATATATTGCACTGGGCCATGCTGTTGTCGCAGCTGCCACCGAAGGTATCGACGCTACACCGATGGAGGGTTTCAATGCACCGAAGCTCGATGAAATTCTTGGTCTGACCGAAAAGGGTTTACGAAGCGTGGTGATCATGACGCTCGGTTACAGAGACAATGAAAATGATAGGTTGGCAGGTGCAAAAAAAGTACGCAGAGCAAATGAAGATATTTTCATTTCGATTTGATAATTTAACGATGATTACCATTCGATCCTAGATCATCATACAAAGAAAAACTAAAAGACTGAAAACATGAAAGTTGAAATATGGAGTGACGTGATGTGCCCGTTTTGCTATATTGGCAAGCGGAAATTCGAATCAGCTTTGGAACAATTTCCTCAAAAAGACAAGATTGAAATTGAGTGGAAGAGTTTCCAGCTAAACCCGGACATGAAAACAGAACCAGGCAAAAGCATTAACGAATATCTGGCCGAAATAAAAGGTTGGGAACCAGCTTACGCGGAAGAAGTGAACAACCATGTCACCAAAATTGCTTCGGAAGTTGGCTTGGAATATAACATGGACAAGGCAGTAGTGGCAAATTCTTTTGACGCACACCGCTTTGTTCAATATGCAAAGACACAAGGAAAAGGTGATGATGCAGAAGAGCAGCTGTTTAAAGCCTATTTCACAGATGGGAAAAACACCGCAGATCATGAAACCTTGTTAGAACTAGGCGCAGTAATAGGGCTTGACGTTGAAGAGCTTAAAAGTGTGCTGGAGAGCAATCGCTTTTCCGACAACGTTCGCAAAGACATTTATGAGGCTCAGCAGGTAGGGGCACGAGGGGTACCATTTTTTGTTTTGGATCGTAAATATGCCGTTTCAGGTGCTCAGCAACCGGAAACTTTCCTTGGAGCTTTGGAAAAGTCATTCGGAGAGTGGGAAAAAGCTAATCCTGTTACATTAACAACTTATGCCGAAGGAGCAAATTGTACTCCTGACGGCGAATGCGAATAGCAGAAAATAGTAAAAGACTACGAAAGCCCGGGTTTTGCGTTTTTCGCAGAAGCCGGGCTTTTTTGTGTCATAGTATCTGGTATGATTATATACATTAAAGATAACCGGGCGAACAAAAACGTAATGGCTAAAAATAATTGTTATAAAAAACCCATTTTTGCAGTAATTGCACCGATCAACTCAACCGTGGTCAGAACTCATCCTGCTTTATTTAAATGAAAGGCTTCCTTTATATCTTTTTGCTTTGCTGTAGTATATCCTATTCTTTCGCCGGAGGATTAAGAGGTCACATTTCCACAAGTAAAGGGGAAGCATTGCCCTACGCGGGTATTTCTATCAGAGGCACAAGTAATGGAACCATTGCGAACGAAGAAGGAATTTATGAGTTTAGCCTGTCTCCAGGCTCTTACGAAATTGTCATTCAATATTTGGGATTTAAAACGCTGACCCAAACCGTGTTAGTCGGCAATGATTTCAAGGAAGTTAACTTTACACTCGAGGAGCAGGCACTTAACCTAAAAGAAGCAAATGTAGGCAGTGGCAAAGAGGACGCCGCTTACACCATCATGCGCAAGGCCATCGCAAAATCCCGTTTTCACCAGTTACAAGTCAGGAGCTATACAGCAAAAGTATATGCACGCAGTACAGCTATCCCAACTAAAATTCCTTTTCTAGTAGAAAAAAGACTCAAAAAAGAAGGGGTCCAGGAGGGGAAAGCCATTTTAAATGAAAGTGTATCTGAAATAAAATACAGGCGTCCAAATACATTTAATCAAAGAGTTATTTCTACCAGAAACAGCCTCGACAACAGTATTCCTTCTCCGAATGAATACATATTGGCAAGTTTTTATAGCCCGGAAGTGGCGGGAACGGTATCTCCGCTGTCACCCAAAGCGTTCAATTTTTACAAATTCGAATATGAGGGTTACTTCGAAGATCAGGGTGAAATTGTAAACAAGATCAAGGTAACCCCAAAAGCTTACGGCGAGGGCGTTTTCAAAGGCAGCATCTTCATACTGGAGGGGCGCTGGTCAATTCACAGTTTTGATCTTCAAACTACTCAGAGAGGCTTGGATATCAATGTAAAGCAGCTTTTCAGCAATGTTCAGAGCATTTGGCTGCCTGTCAATCAACAATTTAGGATTAAGGGTGGATATCTTGGTTTTGCCGGAGAATTTAGGTATCTCGTTTCAGTCACCTACCAAAAACTGGATACCGATCCCAATCTAAGAGAGGAAATTGTAATCAATGACCATAAAATCGATAAGCCTGCTCCCGAGACAAACCACAAGGAAAAACTGGACAAATTAATTGCTGGGCAAAAGGAGTTCTCAACGAAAAATTTCCGAAAGCTGACAAAAGAATACGAAAAACAGCAGAAGAAAGAGGCAAGGAGCACGATAGAAGGTCCCAGAATGGTCCGACAGGATTCTATCACCGTAGATTCCATGGCCAACAAAAGGGATACGACTTACTGGTCCACACTACGCCCGATCCCATTGTCAAAAAACGAGGTTGCCGGCTATGTCCTTCAGGACAGCCTCACGGTGGTTAAGGAAGCAAAAAACGAAAAAGAACGCCCCGATTCAACACATGTAAAACTTAAGCATTTCATTCTCGGCAACACCTACGCCTTGGGTAGTCGCAATTCTTTAACCATTGAAAGCCCGATACTGGCGCTTGGCTTTAACACCATAGAGGGTTACGCTTTCAATCTTATCGCCGAATATCAGAAAAGATGGGGAAAGTCCTATCAGTTCAGCGTGCGCCCCATTGCTCGTTATTCATTTGGAAGACAAAAATTGTATGGGATCCTTGAAACCAACCTCGGCAACAGAGACTGGAACCTGAATATTACGGGGGGCGAAATGGCAACTCAGATCAATCAAAACAGACCAATCCTGCCTTTTGTAAATAGTCTGGCTACCCGATTTTTTGAACGGAATCTTATCAAACTCTATCAGAAGCAATTTGTGAAAGCCGAGTTTTCCAAACAAAACATTTTCGATGTTTTGTCAATCACCACGGGGCTGGAATTTGAGGGTAGAAAAGAACTTTATAACCTTGAAAATATTAAACCCGTTTTGTTTTGGGACCGTTTTGCTTACACGCCTAACAGACCAGTTAACAATGAAATTTCAAATACAGGCTTTCCTACAAACAATGCTTTACTCTTTGACATCAACCTAAGCATTCGTCCTTGGCAGCGATATACGGTCCGCAACGGGCAAAAACGTTACCTACGAAATAAAAATCCAATCTTCGGTGTACAATATAGAAATGCACTCGGTTTTGCCGGGGATGCGGATTTCCAGTACTTACATGGAACCATTAGGCAAAACATGAACCTTGGCCCAAGAATAGATCTTGACTATGTAGTGAGCGGCGGTGGGTTTCTAAGGGCAAAAAAAATGTATTTTACCGACTACAAACACTTTATGGGAGGTGAGTTTTTCATTCTAACTGGCAGTCCATTAAGTGATTTCAGGATGTTACCTTATTACCTTCACAGCACTTCGTCCTGGTTTTACCAGGGACATGCGATGTTCTCACTGCAGCGCTTCATCGTTACCCGGATTCCAGCACTAAGATTAACAGGTATCAAGGAGACATTACAAGTACATTATCTAAGTGTCCCAACACTAAAAAACTACACAGAATTGGTTTATGGCGTTGATAATATTGTCAGGTTGGTTCGCGTAGAGTTAGTCAGTCGTTTTCATGGCGCAGATTTCAAAGGTCTTGGGTTTAGGATAGGTACTTCGTTCCGTGTCGGAAATGGTAGAAGATAGGGTTTAGCAAGGCCGAGTATGTTACAAGACTTAAACCCGTTACCTTTGCAGACCCATAACCGAGACAGGACGAATCCTTGAAAAAGAAAACGCTTTTTATAACCCCGCCTTTTACCCAACTGAATACCCCCTACCCAGCTACGGCTTATTTAAAGGGATTTCTGAACACGCTTGGCAGGGAATCATACCAGGCTGATCTTGGGATCGATGTGATACTGGCATTATTTTCTTCAAAAGGGTTAACGCAACTTTTTGAGATCCTGGATGCTTCGGATGCGGAGCTTACTGAGAACAGCTTCCGTATTTACGCTTTGCGAGCGGATTATATAGCTACTATTGACCCCGTTATTCGATTTTTAAAGAATGCAAATCCCACCCTTGCTCATCTCATTTGTGACCGAACCTACTTACCGGAAGCAAGCCGTTTCAAGGAAGTGGAAGACCTGGAATGGGCATTCGGGACCATGGGCATCCACGATAAAGCAAGGCACTTGTCAACGTTGTATCTGGAAGATCTCGGTGATTTAATACAGGAAGCGATTGATCCCCACTTTGGATTTAGTCGTTACGCTGAGCGTTTGGGCAGGTCAGCAACACATTTTGATGAGATTGACTTAGCGCTGAAAGCGCCAAATACGCTCTTGTCCAAAATATTGACTGATATTCTGGAAGTAAAAATTCAAAAATACAAACCAGATCTCGTATGCATTTCGGTGCCGTTTCCGGGCAATTTATATGGTGGTTTCAAATGCGGGCAATATTTAAAAGCAAACCATCCGCAGATAAAAGTAGCCATGGGTGGTGGCTTTCCAAATACCGAGTTACGGTCCCTGAAAGAGCCGCGTGTATTCGATTACGTTGATTTTATTTGTCTTGATGATGGGGAAGCTCCTCTGGTTTCCTTACTGGAGCATTTGGATGGAGCGCGCGAGTTGAGCAAACTTAAAAGAATTTATTCCCGCGTAGGTCCTGACGTCGTTTATCATAATGGCGCGAAGGAAAGAGATGTTCCGCAACGTGAAGCCGGTACCCCGGACTACAGCGACTTGCCACTGAACGATTATTTGTCTGTTATTGAAATTGTCAACCCCATGCACCGGCTTTGGAGTGATGGCAGGTGGAATAAGCTGACACTCGCGCATGGCTGCTATTGGGGTAAATGTTCATTCTGCGATATCTCCCTGGATTACATCCGACGATACGAACCCGTGACAGCCGCCATTCTTTGCGATCGTATTGAAGAGATTATGGCTCAAACAGGCCAGAACGGTTTTCACTTTGTAGACGAAGCGGCCCCGCCTGCTCTGATGCGTGATTTGGCATTGGAAATCATACGCCGCAAACTGACGGTTGTATGGTGGACCAACATAAGATTCGAAAAGAACTTCACCCATGACCTTTGTCTATTGCTAAAAGCTTCCGGCTGTATAGCCATTTCGGGTGGATTGGAAGTAGCATCCGACCGGCTTTTGGAGCGCATGAAAAAGGGTGTAACCGTCTCGCAGGTCGCGCGGGTGGCTGATGCTTTTACGCAGGCAGGAATTATGGTACATGCCTATCTGATGTACGGGTTCCCTACGCAGACGGCTCAGGAAACGATTGATTCCTTGGAAATGGTTCGTCAGTTATTCCAAAATGGTATCGTGCAGTCTGGCTTTTGGCACCGATTTGCCATGACCGCCCATAGTCCGGTTGGGCTTCACCCTGAGCAATTTGATGTCATGCGCATCGGGCCAGCTCCCGGTCTATTTGCTGACAACGATCTGGAACATGAAGATCCCCTTGGGGCGGACCATGCCCGCTTTTCCGAAGGACTGCGAAAATCGCTTTTCAACTTTATGCATGGAATTTGTCTGGATTTCCCTCTTTCCAAATGGTTCGATTTTAAAGTTCCCAGAACATCGATTACTTCCGACTACATTCAAAGAAGTATCAGTACCCAACCCGACTTCGCAAACCGGCCAAATGCGATAGCCGTTTGGCTAGGAAGCTTACCCGAGCTGAATATTTTTGAGGAAAGACGCGGTATGAAAACTTTTCAGGCAGCAGAATTGATCTTTTTCAATAAAAAGAAAGAATGGGCCGTTGAAGCGACCATCGAAGTAGCAAAATGGCTACTAACGTTGATGCCCAAACTATTGATATCCAACCCGGAACCTATCTCGCTGGAACAAATAAAAGGAGAATTTGAATCGTCAGAATTAGGCGATTTCGAGACGCTGATCTTGTCGAAAACCTGGACGGATTTAAAGGCTGGCGGATTGCTTATCCTTTGAGTCAAGTCATAGTGACAACACTTCAAAGGAATTTAATGAATCATCAAAAGTCGTGAACACTGCCGGATAACCTGCTTCGATTTTACCAATCAGATTGGATAGTCCCAATGCCACAGCAGGACGAACTGTGGCCATCTCTATCGCCTCTTGAAGCGGAATTCCCACGATTTGGACAGCATTACGAACAGCATCGCCCAAAGAAATAGTCGCACCCGCAAGGTTGCCATCCGAATTGACATACTTGCCATCTGCTAGCCTGGCGTCAAATTCGCCCCATTTAAATTCTATCACTTTTTCACCGAGGAACAGCGCATCGGAAATCAGAAAAAGTTTATCCTTTTTGATCTTGTAGGCCACACTCGCCGCAGCGAAGTCGCAGTGCACGCCGTCAATAATAATCGGTGCATATACAGATTCATTATCAAAAGTTGCTCCCACCAAACCGGGCTGTCTGTGGGCAAATGCAGACATGGCATTGTACAAATGCGTGACCAGGTTTATTCCCTTCTCAAAGGCCGCTTGCGCTTCTGCATATGTGGCGTTAGAGTGCCCGGCAGACACAGTGATACCCGAATCCAGAAGCATTTGCAGCTGATCGTCAGAAAACATCTCGGGAGCAATCGTAATCAGTCGTATCGTGTCCTTGCCGTACTTGATTATTTCCGCGAGCTCGCTGTTGGTTGGCTTGCGAACGTACTCCGCCAAGTGAGCGCCCCTTTTGATTGGATTCAAAAACGGACCTTCCAGATGCATCCCCAAAACACCTGTTCCGAAATTCTTTGATCTATAACTTTTTACCGCATCAATACCCTTCAGAATATTCTCCAAAGGTGACGTGATCAAGGTTGGTAAAACATATGCAGCCCCTCCTGCAACACTCGCATTATAAATATCTTCAATAGTTTCATCGTCAGGCTTTTGGGTAAAATGATACTTTTCCCCCCCATTGATGTGGCTATCAAAAAAACCTGGCGCCAGATTAATCACCTTTCTCGTCCCGTCGATAAATTCAGAAGGTTTGATGTAAACAATCTTTCCATTTTCAACCGTGACCAGCTGATTTGTCCTTACATCTTTTCCTGTAAATACCCTTTCTGCAAATACCGTCTCAGACATGTAAATATTAATTTTTCGCTAATGATAGACTTTTTTATTCAATCTCACTTGACGATGATATCAAATCTCGTCAACAGCCCAGCAAGATCAGACGAAAGGAATTTAGCCTTCCTGACATTGTTTATGGTCGGATCAATGGTAAAATTTTTACTCGTTGTAAAGTCTACTCCCCCTACGTTGGTGTTTGCAAAAACTGCATCCCAAAAGTCACAATTATGGAATTTACATTTTGACAGGTCCGCCTGAGTAAAATCCGCCCCATGGATTTTGCAATTGGTAAATGTACTCTTGTTAGGCTTTTTTCTTTCAAAAATGGCGTAGTCAACTATACAGTTTTCCAGCTGAATAGAAAAACCGAAATCCTTACTTTCGGAAAAATTAATGCCTGTCAACTTACAGTTAAAAAACCCCACATCAGAAAACCGGGCATTTGAAACTGCAGCGTTACTCAGATTGCAATCCCGAAAAATGCAGTCTATAAAGCTTATTCCTGAGACATTAGAAAAACTGCAGTTAACAAATTCAACCTGTTCAAAATTATCCTTATCCAGTGCTCTAACCTGAAAATCCAGGTTTTGTATTGATTCAAAATCACTCTTATAATTCACCTGAAACGTGCTTGAAGTATTTTACTCTTAAATGTACTTTTTGATAATGGATTTTAACTGATCCGCCTGAACAACCCCGGACTGTCTCCACATCGCCTTTCCATGTTTGAAAACGATTAGTGTAGGAACGCCCTGTATTTTATAAGCCCTTGCGGCGGATGGGTTTTTGTCTACATCCACTTTTATAATGGTCGCCGTTTCTCCTAAATCTGCTTTAAGCGTTTCAAGAATCGGCTTCATCATCTTACACGGTCCGCACCATTCGGCAGAAAAATCTACCAGTACCGGTTTATTGCTATTAATCAATTCGGGGAATGTCACCATGGTTTTATGTATTTAGCGTTTCCATCATAACTGTTCTCAGCTCCAAATGGTTTAAAAAATGAGCCGGAATTGCGTTTATGAGTAGGCTCTATCAGGTATTTCTAAGCGCTAGAACAGTCATCATTTCCACTTCGCACTCAAAAACTTCCCTGCCCTCTTTTCAATAAGATCGTAGGTAAAATGAGAATAGAAAATCGTGATTGCTATTGAGAGGATCAGCGACAATGCAATCTGAGGCTCATTAGGCTCAAATTTGAAAAATCGGAAGAGAACAACATTTACCATAATCAGGACAATAGCATGATTGAGGTAAATGGAGTAAGAAATACGCCCCAAATACTGAAATGGTCTACTCGAAAGAAGTCGGGTAACAACGCCGTTGGAACTGGCGAAGATGATAATCCCACCCGAGAAAATAACAGGAAAGATCAATTTCATCAAGTTAAAGTGTGCGTGATGGGTCACATACATGGCCGCTACCAACAGGAGAAGGAATGGAATTTCCAGTATTGTCAGGTTGAGTGTAAATCGCCGATATATAAGCAACGTAAAGATACCTACGGAGAAACACAAAAGTCCACGTACGAATCCGTAATCATAAGCAAGTAAGTATTCGCCATTTGATATGATAAACAATCCTGAGAGCGCTATGACAAGTGCAAAAACATAATATTTGAAGTTGCCAAAAACAAAGACGATCAGGCCAAATGCCAGATACGAAATCATTTCAGCCGAAATAGACCATGCTGGATAGTTGTTGCTCATCCATATGCCAAATACCGGAGTGGATCCCATGAAAGTCAAGGTATCTCTTGCCGTTACGAGATAATATTCAAGAGGTAAGTTTACGGCATTTTTCATTGGACTAAAATCGCCAAGAATACCGGCAACAATGAAAACCAGTTCGGTGTAAAGTAAAAGAGGATATAACCTGATAAACCTTTTCTTCAAAAATTGACCGAGATCTTTAGCGCTGGTGATGTTATCCAGGTAATTTATTGAAATGACAAAACCGCTGAGCACAAAGAAGAAATCGACAAACAGACTGGAATTAATTACAAAAAAATTGTCGTAGAAAACTGACCCTTTAAAAGCATTGTGATGATGTGCAATAACCATAACCGAAAAAATGCCGCGCAATCCATCAAGTTGTTCAACTCTGTTTTTCATGCGCAAAATACCATTACCAACACTTGATTTTACTTTAATGGAGAAAATTGTTACCCGGAAATTTAACTGACTGCCGGCTCAATCTGTTTCCTGTACTGAGGAGTGTACTTGTCGAGATATTTTATGCCCAAAAAACGAATGAAGACGGCATAGGGAAACCAAAAGGCAATCTCAGTGGGCTGGCCTCCGGTTAATAGCAGAATCGACATCGATACAGCGAAGAAAGCCAGAAACGTGGTGAGGGAATTGCTGCTCCTGCGTATTTCCTTTATTGCATAGATAATGAGGAAGAAATTAAACGAAGCGAAGAAGATAAACCCAGCCACACCTTCTGCAACAAACGATTCTAATAAAGGTATATCCAGGTATACACTTTTGAACCCTCTTCCCATCAATGCATCCCTGGAGTAAAGTGTTTCCAGAAATTCCTCAAATCCGTTAACACGACCCATAGCGGAGTAATCTATATTCGCGGTTGCTGTCAACTTCACCCCCAAGGCGGTAAATACGACATCCATAATTTTGTTTTCAAAAGTGCTATAGTACCCTAAAAGCAAATTAAAAACATTACCATACAAGCTCAAAAAGTACTGAATTGCCAGGAAGCCCAGTAAAACCATGACCATGTTCCTGAATGTAAAAAAGCTTCCTATGCTACTTACTGCTTTCGAAAAGCGAAACCTGAACAGGAAATAACAAATAGCCATCAACCCTATTCCAATATAACTGGATTTTGCCAGGGAGAGCACAACAACGGCAATACTGAACAATGCTGAAAAAAACAAAAACAGTTTCATCAGTATGTTTGAAAATCGGGGAATGAGGCATATAGCTGCAACCAAACAAATCACACCATTTCTTGCTGTCATGTGCGGGTTTCCGCCAGGTCGTGCATTATCTACCGAAAAGCTTACGGCGGCGCGCATACCTGGTGACCAGTTGGGATCGGTCAGCAGCGAGTAAACCAGGGTAACATTACAAAATAACGAATACAGGAATAAAACCAGTAAAAGGGTGTCTTTGACCTCGTTGGGAATATGCAGTAATAGAATGATAAACCCGAATATGAAGATCAGATAACCCATATCCGTGGCTGACTTCCCGCCATGGTTGATAAAGAAGAAGTAGTAAACCGTCACCAGCAAAAAACCAAGCCCTAAATTGAATAGAATTACATTGGGCTTGTACAACCGTTGAAAAAGATGTTGCGGAAGCATTAATAAGAATGCCAGCGAAAAGAATGCTGCTGTGAATGCACTGCCAGCCGGCCCAACACCCAAGGTATCCCTAATAAAGAAGATCATAGGAAATCCGTCGAACATCATCGAAATGCCAACTGCATACCTAAGATTATTAAAGTTCTTGAAAAAATTAAGAAGACTAAAACTCATCTTTGAAAATAAGGAATGCTTAATAATTTACACCGTTCATCAGATGCAACGTGGTGAATCGAGTTGCAAAGATATCTCATTTTTATCAATAGCTGGGATACTAATCGTAGATAAGTACAATTTGCGACTAGAAAACGTGATTAGTTAACAGGGTTTTACTAATTCACACCTGGTCGATAAAATCCATCAACGAATTAAGAGCCGAAACTGCTTTCTTTCTCAAAATGCGATTCCGGCTAACGCTGGCAACAATACCATATGGCGAGCTGTTATCATAATTTGATGGAACTTTCAAGGCGGCAATCCGTTTCTCGTATTCTCTAAATAGCTTTCTGAAGGTCGGATTTAACGATATCAGATTCACGTGATCAGACCAAACTGGGTCAAAACAAGCCAAACCTGTAAAATCGACAGACAGAAGTTTTTTACCATTTACCAAATATTGCTGGTCGCTAAAAGTAAGATTATGATTCAAAATAGAACGCAATCCGTATTGCCAGGTGCCCGCATTGTTAAAATTCGTGTTTGGGACCAACACGGGCGCATAATTTAACCACAACTGATCCATGCACATGCCATTGCAAAGATCATATTTCGCGCGATCAAACGTGCGTTTTGCCCACCATTCCAAGAAACTCCTGGTCGCTTCTCCTCTTCTTAACGTCCAGCTACCTGAATTAAACATACCCACGTTTAATATCCTTTTGTCGTCCAGGTCTGAGCTTTTATTTAGAGGGGCGGCTATGTTGGGAGTCAGTAAGAGGTCACAATCTAAGGGAATGGGATCCATTCCACCCAGCAACAAAACCGTGGGAGCAAGAAAAGTCAGCGTTTGTAAATCGATCGACTCGCGATTCAAAATGAATTTCGCAAACCAGGGACGGCACGCTGCTACCAGCTCAAAATCATAATATCTCTTACACATTTCCTCCCAACCTGCTATCCCAATTTCTTCCACATCCAAAAAATTGACATTCTCAGGAAGAGTATCAATTTTAATGTTGTCTACCAGGCACAAATAAAAGATCGAATCCGGCTGATAAAGCTTCACAGACTCCGCTAACACCATTGCATTGGGCAGCGTGAATCTATTACAAACCGTAAAAATGATGTCCATACCCATTTGTAAGCTCACCCAAAAAAGGGTAAATTTTGTATATTTTCTTCGTTTATCCCCGTCAAACCAAAAGACAACGCCTCGCGATTTGCACTTGTAATTAGAGATTGATCATTAATATTTTTAGAAAAGCGCTTTTGCACAATTTTGGTTGGCCTTCTTAAACCAGGCACAAACCGATTTGGCTCAAGTTCCCAAAATAATGAATCCGGATTTTTAAAGTCCGGATGATGACGATACGCGTAAGCCTCTTTTTTCTTACTCTTTAAAGTTTTAACAAACCTCTCAATCTGACAAAGAAAGAGTCCGTTACCGTCAAAATTGCTATCAATCGATTTTTTCTGCTCTTCACTTAATCCACGAAACCTGGCCAGATTTGCAAACAACCCAAGTTCTATTTCAACGTCCGCTTTAAGGAAGTCATAACCTTGTTTACACCAATAATGCAATTCATCCTTCACAATCCAGCTGTTTAACTCGTGGACCAACAGAAATTCCGACCAGCTGAATCGTTCATAAAAACCTTCCATGAGCAATAGATTGGCAAAGCTACGTCTTGATTCAAAATATTTCTCATTGAAACTTATGAAATCCACATGCTGATACCTCTCTTTTAACCCGGCGAGCTGCGCTTTTTCTGAAACTACAAAAATGAATGCGTATTTGTGTAAGGCCAAAAGGCAATGATCCAGAATCTTCTGCTCAAAAGAAGTGAGGACAGGATTGAAAATAGGAATTATCACGGACACAAGCTCTTTCAACGAATTTTTGTTTTAATACTGGTATATGCCCGGCACAAACTAAGGCGGCTATATGGTTTCCAATTTTTTGATGGCGTATTGCAGCGGTTTTTTCAAAAATTTTCTGACCCTTTGATATCGTCTTATGCTGGGAGGTTTTATATAAGCACATGGAAATTTCCTGTAATAGGCATTACCATTGGCTAGCAAACTGTCACAATACAATTGGAACAATGGCGTTACATCAGGTCGTTCGGCAAGTACAAACCGATCCTGATACTTGGACAGTACCTCGGGCCTGGCAGGATCATACCCGCTAAAATGAAAGAAAATCAGAGGATTGTCAGCATTTACATATTGAACGTCACCCAGCCGGGAAAATTGACGCTCGTGAAGATTCCAGTAGGCGGCGTTGTATCCAGGGTTCCGCTCAAGGTACACATTCGGCACAAAAACGGGAAGAAAATTCATCCAGTTCTGATCAACGAATAGACCATTGCAAAGATCAATAAGGCATTCATATCTCAGCTTTTCCTCCCACCACTTAATAAAAGCAGTATTTTCGACGCTTCTCCTGAACGCAACAAAACCCAAATTGTAAATGCCTGTATTGAGATGATGGAGCTCATTGGGGATCAACCTATCCTCAATGGGCGTATTAATGTGTGGAGTTAAAACTGCCTGATACTGACTCAATGTCGCCAACAACTCCGTAAGCGGCTGAAAAACAATTATATCCGGGTCAAAATAAATGACATTTCTCGCTTCCGGATAGTGTTGAAAAAAGTATGTGAAGCAAAAGGGCTTTACCGCTGTGTTCAATTCAGTGATGTCGTATCGCACTGCGATTTCTTCAAGATCCCGGATGCCGATCTTGTCGATTTCGATCATTGGATAGGCCGGAACGAAGGATTCATCAAACTGAATTCCGGCCAGTTTATCGACCAGTGCTATAACAAAAAGAATTTCCGGATTGGTAGATTTGAGCGAGTCACCGAGCGTACGGGCTTGTGCTAAATAATTTACCGAACAAATGGTGTAAGCGATCGTCATGCATTATAATTTTCCGCCTGCAAAGGTAGATACTTTTGTATAACACCGTCGATCTGATTGACACTTCTCTCAGTGTTATATCGTAACCATACTTTGGGCCATCCCTTTTGTGCCTGTTCCTGTCGCCAGGAAGGATCATGTATCATTTTAATCAAAGCGCCAGCAGCTGCTGAAATATCAGAGACAGACTCTGAAACCACCTCAATATGCCTCAAAACTTTTTTTGCCAGGCACTTTTTTGGCAGGATTGCCTATGTATATTCCCCACTCCTCGGTATCCCTTGTGATCGCAGACGCCATACCAACCAGCGTTCCCTGCTCAATATGCATGTAATCCCGGATTGTACTATTGACGCCAAAAAAACAGTAAGGTTCAATAATACAATGCCCTGACATGACCACATGTGAGGTAAAAAAGACGTGATCTTTTATCTGTCCATGATGCCCGATGTGATTTCCGCTCCACATCACAACGTTATTACCGATTGTGGTATAAGGCTGAATCGTATTGTCTTCCAGTATAAAGCAGTTCTCTCCTACTACCTTTTCATCAAATATCGTGGCATGAGAGCTGACATAAGATATAAACTGATAGCCTTTGGCTTTGGCTTCATTATAAATTTTCTCCCGATTCCGGTTCATATTACGCCCTGTCATCGGAGCGAAAAAAGAATATTCTTTTGGAGAAAATATACCTTCAACATCTTCGAAAGCAACAACGGGTAACCCGTGAAAGGAGGTTTCACCGATAAATTCCTTGTTCACAGCAAAAGCCACAACTTCATGTTCCGAGTCATGCGTGAGGTAATAGTGCGCAAGTTCCGCAGTATCCAATACGCCAAAAATGATAACCTTAGCCATATTATATCAGTTCGTATTCTTTTAACAATGAATTTATTTTTTCCAAATCATTAAACATCAGAATATCAATAATGGACAACCAAGGTACGAAAGCATTTTTATACTGAGGATATGCACTAGCCGTACTTCTGATAAAATTCAGCCGAATGTCCTGACTTGAAAACTTCGACTTGTCATACAATTCCATTCCACCGATTGGATTAATGTAATGTTGCGCATTCTCTTGCTTACAAATATCCAGTATCCGTTCCGGCCCTTTCAAATCGGTATTATTGTAAATCCTGGATGTAAGCACAATTTCAGTTTCAATGGACAGATAACTGCAAATCCTCTTTAAACAATGAATAATAAGTTCATTGATCGTTCGGGTGTCGAAATTTACAATTTCTTCGATTATTGGGAAAACCGTTTGATAATTGGGCGCTTTCTGATAAGATTGCTGAATTGTCTTTAACAACTTCTTACGCCAGGGTTCGCTTTCTGAAAGTTCCACCTCAAAAATTAATTTATTCTGACTGGCGTCCTTTAATGGAATTGTAAAAAGATGGTCTTTGCCGCCAACCAAAATCCTGTTTCTGTTAATCCACCCCTTGTTGATAAAATTCACATCATCATAGATCACGAATTTATCTACGGCCTTAATCAACTGAAAATACCCGATATAAGGAAATATATAGGGTTGCATGATTGCTATGGTCATTCTTTCAAATTCTGTTTAGAGATTGCAGGATCATGCAAGGGACCGTTCGGGATTCATATTTCCGAAGGACGAATAATCCAAGCCTGCTATTTTAATTTGCGAAGATAGTAGTCTTCTCCCTTCTCATTCAAATTGGTCATGGTGGTGTCACTTCCAAGGCGCAAATCTGTGGGCAAAGATCGAATTCGACTGGTATCATTAATAACACGCTTTGCATAGAAAAGGTAATCTGCATCCGATGGAATGGGTTGCAATCCCTGCTCGAACGGGTTGATACTAATTAAACGACGTGTCAAATGGGAGCCATAAAGCGGATACTCGAAGTCGCTATTAACCGTCCCAAGCGCTACTGTAGCATCTGGTGGTACAATTGAATCAAATTTCAGATAAGCCTTTGTCACATCCGGTCGCGCAAATGTCTGTAATTCAATACGGTTCATGACCAGAGCCGACGGTAGTCCATAGGATCCGAAGGGGAGACCACGCATATTGAGAAATACAGCCATTACTGCAGAAACACAGGCCGTAAGTACGACGAGAGCAATGTATCCACGCCAGATCCTTCGCCTTGGTTTTAAAATAGTAAGCCGGTGATGTGAGAACAGCAGCAACAAAAACAACACCCCAAATAACCCCGTTTCTATGAAATAACGACCCTTAAATGGATCATAAGCCGCTGTATAGGATATCGCCAGATAATGCAATATCAAAGCAAGCGCTAAAAACCAGTGAACCCGCGAACGCAGCACCCGGAAAAACACGAGTAACACGATCGGAAGAATAAGAGCAAAACCAAAGACACCCCAGTATGGAATCGCATTATAATATTCAAAACCTCTGTTGAAGTAGAATGGGACGATTGTAAAGTCCTTTTCTTCGTCCAGCCGCATGTGAAGCTTATCCTCCAAAGCAATGATAGGTTTCCGAATAAACTGATTCAGATCAAAGCCCCATTGGGCATTTCTGATTCCGTCGAGATTGAAAAAATCATAGGTATACCTGACTGCATTTCTGCTGCCCTGCTCAAATAAATTGGATAGTGTACCAGCCCTTTCAATGGATTGATGTTTCAAGGCGGTTGGTGGCCCGATCGGATGTCCGAATACCTGAATATTTTTTATGTATCCTGTCGGCAAGGTATAAACCAGCACCGAGAGACCTATCGCAAGAGCTAGCGACCAAAAACGTTTGAAAAAAACAGCTAAACTCGGTGCTATAAACACCGTGTAAACCATGATAAAAAATATAGAGGGAAGCAAAAATATAAATGTAACCTTGTGGCCCAATGCAACACCAAAGGCAAGCCCGGTGAGATACAAATATTTATTCTCTCTTGTGTTAAAATACGTAAACAGATAATAGAGTAAGCAACTTAAATAGGCCGTCAACACGATATCCGTCTCTGTGGACACCGCCTGCACCAAAAAATCCAGAAACATACTGTATGCAAGTGCACAAAAAAGACTTGCCGAAAGATTTCTACCAATTCGCTGAGCCATACCAAAAACAGCAACTACCGTTATCCAGTATGACAAATAATGTATCAGCTTCATTGCATTTTCTATCTTCCCGCTGATCAGGTAACAATAGATTTGAATTGTTGTCGGACTTTTGGGATATGTGTCCATGTTCCAATTGGTACCTCCAAAATGCGCCATCGTCCCCCGCTGAATGTATCTGATGACGCGGTTCAAATGCCCGGTCATGCTGTCCCACTCATTTGGAGGAGTAAAAAGCACAAGAATGAGATTGGTGACACTTACAACAAGAAGGGTACCAAAAAGCAACAGAAATACAAATTTCAGATATAGAGATAGCTCCCGGCTCCATAATGCGAACGTGCTGACGCGGTTGGCAAAAATAGCCCTGATGGAGTAGTGATTCTCAGAAGGTGTAGCAAAGGACCAAAACCTATATTGAATGGCAATGGCAATGTAATTACCAATAATCCAGCTGAGCGTACTGGCAGTGAGATCCAAAGCAGAAAGCAAAAACCCAACGGGGATGATGCATCCAACGAACAGCATGAATGAGGTGATCAGCCATTCGGTAAAGGATCGTTGAGCAATCCTTTTTGCAACAAACCCAACAGCCCCAACAAAAATAAAAAAAGAAAGCCAATAGAGGATAGCCATAAGACTATACTGGTAAATGATCATTGATGATACGGGAAATTCTCTCAACATCCGTCTTAGGAAGTCCAACGAACAAAGGGAGACTCAAAACCCTCATGGCAATATCCTCTGAAACAGGGCATGAAATCTGTTTTGGCATGAAAGACAATGTATTCAGTGACGGAAAAAAATATCTTCTTGGAATGATATCTTCCAAACGAAGTGCTTCCATCACATCCTTCATCACTTTTTCGTTAGGAAACACCACAGGATAATATGCATAATTATATTCCAGATCATCCGCTCTGGCAGGAGCACTCAAAATGTCCCAGTTGAGAAGCTCATCATACCAGCCAAAAATTTCTTCACGCGCTTTGATAATATCCTTTACGTGAGGGAGATTGCATAAGCCCATCGCCGCATGAAACTCCGAGTTTTTCCCGTTGATTCCCGCATAGTGATAGTGTTCATCTCCCTGGTGTCCAAAAGCCCGTAGCAGGTGAAATTCTTTATCCAATTCTGGATGATTGGAGATAAGTGCTCCCCCCTCTATTGTATGGAAAACTTTCGTTGCGTGGAAACTACAGGTGCTCACGTCACCATAAGATAAAAGTGAACGTCCTTTGTAAATGACTCCAAACGCATGTGCCGCGTCGTAAATAACTTTTAAATTATGCTTTTTTGCAATAGCTTCAATTTTTTCCACATCGCACGGGTTTCCATACACATGGGTCGCAAGAATTGCCGTGGTTGCCGGAGTTATAGAAGCCCCAATAAGATCCGGGTTAATGTTAAATGTCAGCGGGTCGATATCCACAAAAATGGGTGTGCAATTTTCCCAGAGAATGGCGTTGGATGTTGCGCAATAGGAGAACGGTGTTGTTATAACTTCACCTGTAATGCCGAGTGCTTTGATCGCAATCTGTAAAACAATGGTACCGTTGGTACAGAAATACAGATAGTCTACCTTTAGATAGTCTTTCAGCTGTGATTCCAGTTCCTGTAAAAGAGGCCCGTTGTTGGTAAGGTAGCCACGGTCCCAAATCCCCTGAACATATTTAATATACTGTTCCTGATCTGGTAAGAAGGTCTTCGTGACGTTAATCATTCACTATGTGCTCTGTTTGACGAATAGAAAAATTCAGTTGGGGGCGAATATAGCCAGGCCATTTACCATACCATGTCACATTTTCACGATAATCTTCTATATCGAAAACAAGAGCTTCCTCCATATTGTAAACAATGGTACTGGTATCCTTAACAATCATCATAGAAACCACATATGAGCCATCATTCAAAAAATGACCTGGGATTTCGCAGGTTCCTGTGACCAGTCCTTTGGAAAGCTGTTCCGACTTTGTCCCGACATTAAATATACACTCACCTGTGAAGGTATAAAGATGCATACTTAAATTAAGGTTAGCACCTTCCTCCAAATTCCAGAACTGAAACTGAAAATTAATCGGTGTGCGCACATCTATATGTGCGAGATTATCCTGGTATTCCGGAAAAAGTTTGAAACTTTTGATTCTCACCTGATCGTTTCCAGGAGCATTTTCAATGTCATCCCAGTGCTTTTCCAGAACCTTATGTGATACTTTGCTAAGATAATTGGTAACAATATGAGTTGTTTCTCCCTGATCAATCAACAACCCCTTTTCGAAGTAAAAAGCTCTGTTACACAATGCCTGAATGGCGGTAAGATTGTGGCTCACGAAAATGAGGGTTCTACCACTCTCCGATACGTCACGCATTTTCCCAAGGCACTTTTTCTGAAATTCTGTATCTCCCACCGCGAGCACTTCATCCACAATAAGAATTTCCGGGTTCAAATGCGCGGCTATCGCAAAGCCAAGCCGGACGTACATCCCTGAAGAATATCTTTTTACAGGTGTATCCAGAAACTTCTCTACACCTGCAAAATCCACTATCGCGTCGAAGGATTCACGAATTTCTCTCTTGGACATCCCGAGAATCGCCCCGTTCAGATATATATTCTCCCTACCTGTCAGTTCCGGATGAAAACCTGTACCTACTTCAAGCAAGCTGGCAATACGTCCTTCTATTTTTATTTGTCCGGTAGTAGGTTCAGTTATACGACTTAGTATTTTCAGAAGTGTGGATTTCCCAGCTCCATTATGCCCGACAATTCCGATGCGATCTCCCTGTTCGATGCTAAAATTAATATCTTTCAGAGCCCAGAACTCCTCTTTTTCCGCAAAATGGGATTCATCCTTTTTGCCTGAAAACAACTTCCCGAACGAATCAGAGACAATGTCTCTGAGGCTCGATGGACCGTTCTTTCGCTGGTGGTCGATTATATATTTTTTGCTGATGTTTTCAGCTTTTATTACAGACATGCTCAAATTTAGCTATTTCAGATATGATCTACGAATGTATTTTCCTTTTTCCTGAAATATATCAGCGAAAAAATCAACACCAGAAATGAAATTGTTGCCGTGTAGGATAAGGTTTGCGGGTTAAAACTGGCCTTGTCTCCAAGTAAACACCAGCGGAATCCATCAATTATACCAACCAAAGGATTCAGATTGTAATATTTTTCAAACCATTGCCCTTTGGCCAGGCTGCTACTATAGGATATAGGACAAGCCCAGGTTCCAACCTGCACCATGAATGGGATAAGCTGCCCAATATCCCGGAACCTAACATTCAATACGGCAAAGAAGAGTCCAAAACCAAGGGATGTAATAAAAGTCAGAGCAATGAACGCCGGAAGATAGATCACATTAGCGCTGACAGGCTGGTGATAGTAAATGGCCATTACTATGAAAATCGCGAATGTGATCAGGAAATCAACAAACCCAACCGCGATTGAACTCAAAGGCATCAAAAGCCTTGGAAAATACACCTTCGACACCAGATTACTGTTAATCAGGATACTGTTACTGATCTGGGTAAAAGTATTCGAAAAAAAAGTCCAGATAGTCAATCCACTTAAAACAGTTAAGGGGTATGGGATTCCAGGATCTCCTTTAGTTTTCGCAAGAAAACTAACTACAAATACCATCACCATCATCGTTGCCAAAGGACGGATGACACTCCAGGCAACGCCTAAAACGGTTTGCTTATAACGAACTGAAATATCCCTTTTGGAAAGTATCCAGAGTAATTGACGATTCAACCACAAATCTTTCCAATAGTCTTTTTCCGAACCTCCTGCTTTAATGGTAATAGTATGCTGCATATCAGTAATTTATTCCTTGGACTGAGAAATGGAATTGAAGACGCTTTTGAAATATACGAACACCAGAGCTAGTAAAAATCCGGAAAGAATTCCGATTTTCAAGCGTTTTTGATCATCACTTTTTGCGTCAAGGGGCAACTTCACATCTTCAATAACTGTGAAAAGCGGTGCTTCTCTTACGAGGGAAACACGCATTCTTTCAGCGCTTGCGACTGCCTCCGTGTAAAGAGATTGTATAAAGGCCGTGCTGCGTTCAAGTCTGTTTGCGGGAATCTTTGCCTCAGGCACAATGATTTGGGTATTGTTATAAAGTTGTCGCGCAAGTTTAGTTTCTGTATTACTTAAAATTGCAGCAAGGGAATCTGCCCTTTTTTCCAATAATTTAAGCGTTTTACGCGTCTTCCTTGTCTGATTTTCGGTATAAACCTCTTCTACCGTCTCAAGGAGATTATTAAGCCACATAATGCTCAGATTCGCATTTTCTGTTGTCGCTGACAGTGTAATAAAAGACGATTTACTATTCAACTCTTTTATTCCTGTTGCTCCCTGGGCCTTTTCCACGATGATGTTCAACAATCTCCTCTGGGTCATGTCGAATTTTATACTATCCATCTTCTTAAAATGAAAATTCGTCAGATCCTCTCTGCCCTTCCATTCCTTCTCTTTTACCCCAGAGGAATCGACGAAAATATTTGCAAGCAGATATTTTTTTCCATTGATATCAACGTCTTTCATCAATGTACGCTCAATAACCGGACGGGATGTGACAAAATAGAAAAAATTCTCGCCTGTGAAAATATTTGCATCTGGAGCGGATCCCAACCCAACCAGTCCAGCCAGGTCGCCCATTCCTCCCGATCCGCCTGCACTGCCACCCAGGTTAAAAACCATTGTAGCCTCGTACTCCTGGGCAGTTCTAAGAACGATATCCAATACGTAACCCACGGCGGCACCTATCAGTGTGAACAGAACCAGTATTTTCCAGTTTTTTAGAAGCGCATCTTTTATTTCAATTACCTTGATAATAACATCCCGCGGGGTTAGCTGATCATCAGGCACTTCAGTCGTCGAATTAGACATATTTTTTATTTGTTTAACGCACTTAGGGCAAATACTAACCCAACAAGAGAAAGAATGGAACCTAACAAGCCAGAAACCTGGCCAATTGCCTGTTGGGGAGTGATGGCCGGAGCACCTCGCAAAGGAACGAAGATTTCAGAACCTGGCTTTACACGTGGGTAAATATTGAAAACAAGAAACCTCCTGGTACGGTCAACCGCTCCATTCGGGTATTTTATATACGAACTTTTCCGTAACGATCTTGTCGTGAAACCACCAGATTGGGAGATATAATCCGGAAAATTCATCCCTTTAGCATATTTTACGGTAGTTGGATATAGTACCTCTCCTTTGACCTGAACAGTCTCCAGTCTTTTTGGGATTCGGATGATGTCTCCTTCCTGTACGACCATATCCTCAAATGATCCGGGGGATCTCAGGATTTTAGGCAGATCAATACCGATTCTCTCTTCCTTCACATTCGGAACGTCACCGGTTACAATACCATTTTTGAGACTTGCGTCAATGGCTATCAGTTCATTCTGGCTTGGCGCGGGAGCATCCAACGATTTCTCGATCGTTCTTCGTAATAGCGTGGCGTCCTCAGGAGAAGCCAGTTCAGTAATACCGCCTGCCCTCTTTATCACATCACTTATCTTATCATTCTTATTGATCATTGCCCATTTACCAGGAACCAAAACCTCACCTTCAATGAAAACCGACTGCTGCACCTGATAATTAGGTGCACGTCTCACAACAATCTGATCGTAAGGCAATAGCACAAAATGACTGTCTTTGCTGTTCAGGCTCAGGTCGCGGTTGACGTTAAAATAATAGCTGTCCGCAATGGGTGCATTCGCTTTACCAGGAACACCGTCCCTGCGACGCCTTACCACTTCAACCTGGGAATTATAAGCCGATTCCTTCATACCACCTGCCTGGACAAGCACGTCCTCCAGTGTCATGTTGGCCATGTAGGGGAATTTTCCATCATTGATGTTAAACTTGGAATTGTTAACCTCACCCTCCACACTCACATATGCCAGTTCGGCCATTTCGAATTTGGAAGGAATGATTACTTGATCCAACCTGGTCAAAATAAGATCGGGGGTTGTTCCATTAAAAACATCAGTCAAATTCAACGGGATACTCTCAATAGTCAAGTCAGCCTTTGTTCTTAAAACGTTGACACGGCCAACAAATGCATCCTCCCTTAGTCCGTCAGCATTTGCAATGAGCTTCTTCAGGCTCTGGCTTGTCTCCAAAGAATAATTTCCTGGACGCATCACAGCTCCTTCAATTGTAACAATATTCTCAAATCTGTCAAGAATGGTCTCCACATTTATAGAATCGCCTGTGGACATATCGAAAGAAGAAAATAAATCCTCAGACACATCATACATTTTCCGCTGGGTTGATGTAATGCGCTGTAACTTTACCCTTGCACGGTATGCTTTGTCATTAAACCCTCCCGCATACCGGATAACATCGGAAAGCTTTTCGTCAGGCTTTAATTCGTAAATACCTGGTCGTCGTATCTGGCCGGTTATTTCGACACGTTTTAAATATGTACCGACGATCACATTGTCATTATCCTGTATCCTGACGTCACCATCAATTTTACCATTTGTAAGAAAATCATAGATATCAAGATGAGCCACAACCTTTCCCTCTCTTACTACGCGCACATCCCTGAAAGTACCAATCTCGTTAGGGCCTCCCGCCTGATATAATGCATTGAAGGAAGTAGCAAGCGAAGGAAGTGAGTAAGAGGCAGGGTTAACAACTTCTCCTGTAACAAACACCTTTACACTCCTTACAGCACCAAGCGTAACCATCAACTTCGTCTGGGCGGTAGCACCACCCGTACCGATGAGACCCGGCTTAAATCTTGATAGCTTGTCAATCAATATCTTGCGAACCTCTTCAATGCTTCTGCCGGATACCTGTACAATACCAGCCTCAGGCAACGCGATAAATCCATCCTTCGTGACGGTCCGCGTATAGGTGGCCTCGGCGTAGTTGTATAAATAAATGTTAAGTACATCCCCTGGTCCAACTATATAGTTGAAAGACGTGGCTATTTGTAGATTCGGCGTCGGATCAAAGTTTTTATCGGCAAAAATCGAAGATCCATAAATCTTGGCAAGTAAAGCCGCTTTTTCCTGTTGCGCGGGACTCAGTGTGGATGTAGTCTCCCTATTGGTTTTCTGCTGATTTTCACCGGTAGGAGCCTTTGCATCATTCGCTGCGGCTTTTCCATTATCATTTGCTTTGGCAGCTTCCTGCACTTGTTGATTGGTTGGCTGATTGGTGTTAGCCGGTGTGTTGCCTTGAGATGCTCCCTGGGTATTTCCGGCTGGCGCTGTTCCTTGCGTTGCGCTACCCGCAGCAGGTGCACCAGCTGCAGGAGCCGTTTGCTGACCAATTGTGGGAAAAGAAATAATTAGAGAAAAAAGGAAAGCGAAGAAGTACTGATAATATTTGGACAACTTGAAATGGTTCATATGTAGTATTATTGTACAAAAAAGATCTGACAATTCAATTCAAAGGTTATTGTACCCTATGTTTTTGAATATTTCTAGTGAGTGATAACAATATTTGACTTTCAATATTTAGACAAAGTAAATTAGATTTTTCCTATTTTTAAAGAATTTCTAGTAATCGGTCATTTGTTATTTTTAAATTCATGGTGTTTATGAGTAACGCCGATTGCCATTATTTATTAAAAACCCTGCCTAATAAAACAATTAAGTAAAATTATAGTATTCGTATATTATGGAAAACGCACCGGTTGTTCAATATGATGAAGATAGTATTAAATCGCTCGACTGGAAAGAACACATTAGATTAAGGCCCGGGATGTATATCGGAAAGCTGGGAGATGGCTCATCGATTGATGATGGTATATATGTTTTGGTTAAGGAAATAGTGGATAACTCCATCGATGAGCACATGATGGGAAATGGAAAAGTTATAGAAATTCGAATTTCAGAACATAGGGTTGAAGTGAGGGACTACGGGAGAGGTATTCCACTGGGCAAGGTGGTGGATTGTGTGTCCAAAATCAATACGGGTGGAAAATACGATTCGGGGGCATTTCAGAAATCTGTGGGCCTGAATGGCGTAGGAACCAAGGCAGTAAACGCCCTCTCTCATTACTTTAAAGTGCAGTCGTTTAGAGAGGGAAAATCAAAAAGTGCCGAATTTCAACAGGGCTTTTTGGTATCTGAGTCTGGCGAGGAACAAACCAACCAGCGAAATGGAACACATATGGCTTTTGAGCCAGACGGAATAATTTTTAAGAATTTTCGATACATTCCCCAGTATCTGGACAATATGATCTGGAATTATTGCTACCTGAATGCAGGTTTGACAATAAATTTCAATGGTCAGAAATTCATTTCGCACAACGGACTTCTCGACTTATTAAAAAGCAAATCAGACGCTGAAACCGTCCGGTATCCGATCATCCATCTTAAAGGTGAGGACATCGAAATCGCCATGACTCACTGTAACCAGTACGGTGAGGAGTATTACTCATTTGTAAATGGGCAGTACACCACGCAGGGAGGTACGCATTTGACGGCATTTCGGGAGGCGCTGGTAAGGGCCGTACGTGAACATTTTGGAAAGGATTATGCGCCGGAGGACATCCGCTCGTCCATTATTGCAGCAGTTGCCATACGTGTTCAGGAACCGGTATTTGAATCCCAGACAAAAACCAAACTCGGCTCAAATACCATTACACCCGATCCCAACAGCACAACCGTCAGGACATTTGTAAATGATTTTATAAAAGAAAAACTTGATAATTTTCTTCACATGCATCCGGAATCGAGGGATGCACTGAAAAAAAGGATCGAACAATCAGAAAGAGAACGGAAGGAGCTGGCTGGAATTAAGAAACTGGCAAATGACCGCGCAAAAAAAGCCAATCTTCATAATAAAAAACTTAGAGACTGCAGATTACACCTTACTGATCTTAAGAATGAACTGCGCTATGAAAGTACCCTTTTTATTACAGAAGGAGACTCCGCGAGCGGATCAATCACCAAGTCGAGAAATATTCAAACACAGGCTGTGTTCAGCTTACGGGGCAAACCATTGAACTGCTTCGGTTTGAATAAAAAAATCGTTTATGAAAATGAAGAATTCAATTTACTTCAGCACGCGCTTGACATTGAAAACGGTGTAGAGAATCTCCGGTTTTATAAAATTGTGATTGCCACAGATGCGGACGTTGACGGAATGCACATCCGCCTTTTGCTCATGACTTTTTTCTTGCAGTTTTTCCCTGATCTGGTTCGAAACGGACACCTGTATGTCCTGGAAACTCCACTCTTCCGTGTACGGAATAAAAAAGAAACATTTTATTGCTACGATGACGAAGAAAAAAGAGCGGCCATTGCAAAACTGGGAGGAAAGCCTGAAATTACCCGCTTTAAAGGGCTGGGTGAAATTTCTCCGGACGAATTCGGAAAATTTATAGGTGAAGATATGCATCTGGAGCCGATCTTTTTGCAACATGAAACTTCCATTCAGAAGCTTTTGACCTATTTCATGGGCAAGAATACACCCGAACGTCAAAGATTTATCATCGACAACCTTAAAATAGAAAAGAATATTGAAGAACTGGCGATAGCGGTATAACCCAACCGTTCTTCATTGCACATTATTAACCCGTTTTTTGTGGAATTATACAATTTAAGAAACAGGATTGACGAACTGGACGACCAGCTTTTAATGCTGCTTAACGAGCGAATGGAGCTTGTAAAGAAAGTGGGAGAAGTTAAACGCGCTTCCAGGTCAATCATTTACCGTCCGGAACGAGAAAAAGAGATTTTGGATAGATTGCAGAAAATCAACAATGGGCTCCTGACCCGCAATGCGATTGATGCCATTTTTTTTGAAATTTTTGCTGTTTCCCGAAATCTTGAATTACCGGAAAGAATTGCCTATCTGGGACCGGAGGGGAGCTTTACCCACCAGGCTGCGGAAGGACGCTTCGGTGCCATGAGCGAATATCTTGTGTTACCAACCATCCATTCAGTATTCGAAAGCGTGGAAACGGGCAGGGCTCGATTTGGTGTAGTTCCTATTGAAAACAACCAGCAGGGTATCGTGGTGGAAACCGCAGACTATCTACGCGAAAAAAACCTGACAATCATCGCGGAAGTTTTGCTTCCAATACATTTCACCTTCGCTTCACAATCTGACTCTCTGAAGGAAATTAAGCGGATCTATTCAAAAGATATTGCATTCAGACAATGTGGTAAATTCATAACGGAATATCTCGATGGATTGGGAATCGAACTTATTCCCGTCGAATCTACTTCGAAAGCCGCAAAAATGGCATCCGTGGAAGCCGACTCTGCCGCAATTGGCTCCTCCATATCTGCACGATTGTTTGGTGTTCCCATTCTCTTTGACAACATTGAGGACAGCGATCAGAACAAAACCAGGTTTCTCATTCTTTCTAAGGATGTGGTAAATGCGAAAAGCGGGGCTGACAAAACCACAATTATTGCAAACCTGCCAAATACAAACAGGCCTGGTGTGCTATATGAATTTTTGAAAGAATTTAACGACCGTGGAATTAACCTTACAAAAGTGGAAAGCCGGCCGCTGCGGGGAGAATCAACTTTCCGATATTGGTTTTTGGTCGAATTTTTGGGTCATATTGAAGATGATGGAATTAAGGAAATCATGGAAAAATATGGCACTCATCTGAAATGGGTCGGAAGTTATGTAAGGATTTCCTAAATCACCACGTCGTTTTTTAATAATACTTTACAGAAAAAGCCCTCTGAGCGAATATTCCGTTCCAGAGGGCTTTTTTTGGCAACATTTGCTTGCGAAAATTCCTACCACCATCTATAAAAGATCCCAACTGAAGTGTTCAGCGATGCCGCTCCATTCTGAAGATAATCGTACTTAAAAGATGTTCCGGCATATTTCACCCTGACATCGGCTCCGAATGAACCGTCACGCCTGAACAAGAATTTCGACCCTACACCAACACCATAGGTTGGACTTACTTTTTGTTTCTGGTCAGAAAGGATGCCGTAATAGACCGTATAATCCAGAATGCTCACACCACCGCTTAATTGTACATAAGGTTGTATGGTCGAGTTTTTTCCCAAAAAGTGATAATTCGCGAAAACTTGCACCGGGTATTGAGTCAGCGTCCGGGTTTGGACGGCTGAGATCGTTTGATCTCCATTTTGATATGTATTTCGTGGCAGGCGTTTCTGAAAATAAGAATATCCAACCTCTCCACCTACGGAAACGGCACTTCTCGTCACCCACTCCATGGAGATCGAATAATTTTCAAACGAAGTCTTGTCAATGTATGAACTTGAAAACGAACCCAAAGGAACCGCTCCCGTAATTCGCACGGTAGCCAGGTAATGTGAATAGCGCTCAAAAGGCGAAGGTAATGTATATAATTTCGGCGCCTCCTGTGCAACGCTGACATAGGAGAGTGCCAGGCAAAATGCAATTATGCTGATTTTTTTCATTCTGAAAACATAGTTTTAGTTTGCAACCCCGGTTACTTTAGTTAATTTTCAAATAAGCCGATTGCCCAAAAACAGAGTCGACCATCTGATCCACATATTCCTCGTTTCCAAGTCCAGCTCCACGTATTTGTGCATTCCAGACTACCTTGAGGTTTTTGGTAACGGTATCCGGATTTTTCAAATCGAGCATAGACAGCGACCAGAAGCTTTCGCTTGTTTGATAGTATTGATAATAGCTAGGATATCCGTAACCGTAACCACCTCCGTAACCCCAATAGGACGAGACTGGCTGAGATACCACATTGATGGAGGTATTCGTTACTCTGGCCAAATTAATTCCAATATCGGGCTTGCTCCCAGCTGGCACATATTTGTAACCCAACTTCTCCATATTCGTCACAATTCTGATGAGCATATCCTGATCAAGTGATGTCAAATCAGAAGTCGAGTAATCGTCCTCAATTACCTGAACAGAATCAACAACGCTAAATGTTTTATATTGTTTGTAATTAGCCTGGGCATCACGATTGGTGATAAAAACTTGTGAATCAGGATCGGAAAGGCCCGCTAATGGATCCTTTGTGCAGGAAAACAGGGTAGTCGCTACCGCGGCAATCCATATGAAAGTTCTATTTAACATCATTTTTTTGTCTGATAATCTTTAGTTGTTTTAATAACGAAATATGAAATTGAATCATTTTATTTTTCCGGTGACATTTCATTTCACCGGTTTAAAGGCATCAATAAAATGTTCACAAAGACTCCAAAACAACTGTTAATGACAATAAAAATTACAAATTGGTTGTAAGCGCCTGTAAAATCAAATGAAATTTTCAATAGTTTTATGGCACGTTATATTAGCTGGAAACCAAGGTGTGTAAGATTAGTTATGCATAAGGAGATGCTGTTTGTAACATACTTTAATCAAAGATTGTAAATTTGCGCCCCGTATCAAGAAGACTAACATGGAAACAAAAGAAGAGCTATTAAGAATCATAGATGTATTAAACGACACTTACGAAAGTGAAGAAGCCTGGTATGGCCCCTCAGTAGTGGAAGCTTTGCGGGACGTTACACCGAAACTAGCAGAGCTTAGGTTAAGTGCAAATACGCATTCCATTGCAGAGATTGTATACCACATGACCACATGGAGAATTTTCACCGTAAGAAAACTACAGGGTGACGCAGAGTTCGATATAAAGACACAGGACAAGGACTGGAAAAAAATTCCTATTGTAGACGAATTCGAGTGGGAAGCGCTTCAAATGGAATTGAGCCTTTCACAGGAAGAGCTGGTGTCGGAACTTGAAAAAATTGACAATGACAGTTTTTTAGAGGATCCTGTTCCTGGCCGTGATTACTCATACTACACCCTTGTTCACGGTGTGATCCAGCATGACATTTACCATGCCGGCCAAATTGGAATCATGAAAAAAGCGTTGAAAAGTAAAATCGAAGATGACGATTTCAGCACCTCCGATGATCAGGCGGGTCTGGATCATGACAGCGATTACTATTAAAAACTGCCGGTCAATCTTTTCAATTTGCGTATAAAATTGATCGCCGTCAGATTTAGGTAACTGTATTAACGGCAGTTATCATTAAAGAAACTGCCATCTCCAACCTATTAAAAGTCATTCGGAAAAGTACGAATGGCTTTTTTTATGAAAAGTCCTAAATCTATCCGACTTTTGACACAAATACTCCACCGATCATGAAGGATCGTCTCTTGCTGACTTCAGGCATTTATCAACAAGCATATTCTTAATCTCTCAAATCTTTACAAATGAAAATATTAGTTATTGAGGATGAACCGAAATTAGCGGGCTTTTTGAAAAGAGGCCTGGAAGAACAATCCTGGGAGGTAGAAGTTGCCTACGACGGGCTACTTGGGAAAAAAATGGCTTCCAATTATAAATTTGATGTCATTGTCCTGGATGTAAATCTCCCCCTTCTAAATGGTTACGACCTGTCCAAGCAGCTTAGAGCAGATGGCCTTGCTACACCTATACTATTTTTGACAGCCCTTGGTACCATTGATGATAAGCTGGACGGCTTCGAAGCGGGTGGAGATGATTATCTCGTTAAACCATTTGAATTCAGGGAGTTGATTGCCAGAATAAAAGTACTTTCGCAAAGAAACAGTAACAGGGAACAGTCAAGCCAGGTACTGAAACTCGCCGATCTTGAACTCAATCTCGACGAAAAAGTGGCGAGACGCGGGGGAAATCGTATTGACCTTACCGCCAAGGAATTTGCTTTGCTCGAATATCTGATGCGAAACAGGGGCAGAGTTGTTTCAAGGGTAGATATTGCAGAGCAAGTCTGGGACATTCGCTTTGACACAGGTACGAATGTGATTGATGTGTATATCAATTTCCTCAGAAAAAAGGTCGACAAAGATTATCCGGTAAAACTGATCCATACGGTGGTAGGGATGGGTTATATCTTTAAAGAAGAATGAACATAAAATCCCGCCTTACTATGCTGTTTACCATGTTGGTTGGCTCCATCATGGCCCTATTCTGCCTGTCAATCTATTTTTTTTACGATCAATATCGTGAAAAACAGTTCTTCACATTTCTAAATGAACGGGGACAGGCAATAGCTCAGCTGGTTGAAGCCAGCAATCACATCAGCAAGGCGGAAATTGCGAAAATAGAAAAGGAAAACAATACTGTTTTACTTGACGAAGAAATCACGATTTACAGCGGTGCAGACTCTGTTATTTTCAACAGCGGACGAGAAAAATTCGTACTTTCCAAAGCGCTGCTTAACGAGGCCAGGGGTGGCAAAGAAATTCGCACCAAACATGAAGGGAAGGAAGTACTGATAACCAGACACATTTTACAGGACCATCGTAAGCCATGGATTGTTGTGGCCAATGCAAAAGATCGCTTGGGTATCAACCAACTCGAGCGACTGCGTGAGATTCTGGTAATCGGGTGGCTTTTTTCACTTATCCTGGTCGGTGTAGCCGGATGGCAATTCGCCAATGATGCGATCAAGCCAGTTTCTGATATCATCGCCCAGGTGAACAACATATCGGCTGGGAACCTGCATGAAAAGGTGTCGGTGGGACGGGAAAAGGACGAGCTGGCTTTATTGGCACAAACGTTTAACCTCATGCTCACAAGGCTTGAAACAGCGTTTGTCGCCCAGAAAAATTTCGTCTCACACGCTTCACACGAGCTCAGAACGCCACTGGCGTTGATGATGAGTGAGGTCGAAGTAACGTTAATGAAAGACCGCTCCGCTATAAACTACCAGGAGGCCCTGAAAGGCATTTTGGGCGAGGTTAAGGAGATGAATGAACTTGTCAACCGACTTCTGGAGTTGGCCAGAACAGAGGAACAGGCATTTAAGGGGACATTTACTAAAATAAGGATAGACGAAGTTTTATGGCAGGCACAAGCTTCCGTCTCCCAAAAAAATCCCGGTTACAAGGTCCACATAGAATATGGGAAGATCCCCGATGATGAAAATCGGCTGAAACGTATCGGAGATGAAAGTCTGATGCGCACCGCGTTCTTAAATCTTATGGACAATGCTTGTAAATATTCAGAAAACCGAACGGTAAACGTATTCCTGGATGTGGAAAAGGACGTCATCAAAATTGCCTTTAAAGATACAGGTATGGGAATACAGCCTGCCGACCTCCCATATATTTTCGACACCTTCTATCGCAGCGCCACCACGATGAACAAAGCCGGCTACGGTATAGGTCTGGCCCTCACCAAAAGAATCCTCACAATGCAGGGTGCCACGATCGAAGTGGAGTCCAGAATCGGCGTTGGCAGCACCTTCGTTGTCAAGTTTCTTCCTTTTTAATTCGTTTTTAATTCTGCATTAATCTGACTTTAACAAGCCAGAAGGTCATTTGTATCATAAATCGTCAGTTACGATTTATAACGGTACAATGTAACTCTGTATTTACTCAATAGTCTCGTATTTAGGTCTAACCGGTCCCGGTCCGACATCACTACTCAAAACATTCCAACATGAAGTCAGCAACGTGGAAACCAGCAACGGGTTTCAAAGGATTAACAGAAAACTGGAAGGATGATCTGCTTTCGGGTTTCCTGGTATCACTGATTGCGTTACCGCTCAGTTTGGGTATTGCAGGTGCAAGTAACTTCCCACCGATTATGGGTGTACTTACCGCGATTATCGGTGGTTTGGTAGTTTCATTTTTTACGAATTCCGAATTAACGATCAAAGGGCCGGCCGCAGGTCTTATCGTTATCGTTGCTGGTGCTGTGGATGAGTTAGGAAAGGGTGACGCTACGACCGGATGGCATTTGGCGCTGGGCGCCATAGTAGTTGCCGGTGTTATACAAGTGCTGATGGGTGTTTTCAAGCTACCGAAATTTGCCGACTTCATTCCCTTGTCCGCTGTTCACGGCATGCTGGCTGCTATTGGGATTATTATTATGTCAAAGCAAATTCACCTTGCAGTGGGTATTTCCCCATCTGAGTTAAAAGGGAAGGAACCTTTAGAATTGCTTGAAATGGTGCCTCACAGCCTTTTTCATATGGAGTACCACATAGCCATCATAGGATTGGTAGGATTGATGATCATGTTCGGCTGGAAATATTTGTCATTTTCATTCTTCAAAAAAATACCTCCAGCGCTGGTCGTTTTAGTAGTTGCGATAATCCTTGGGCAGTTTTTTCATCTTTTTGAACCTGCCTATCGTGATTTCAAACCATTGATCAATCCTGGTGAGTTCACACTATCATACAACGCAGATTTCAGCGGAATGTCCGGAACTCTATTACCGGTTTTCATAAAGTATGTCGCTATGTTTGCGATCGTCGGTAGTCTGGAATCTATTCTTACTGTAAAAGCAATCGACCTTCTTGATCCATTCAAACGCAAGTCAGATCTAAGTCGTGATGTTACAGCAGTGGGTGCCGGAAATATTGTTACAGGGCTGTTGGGCGGCTTGCCAATGATCTCAGAAGTGGCCCGTAGCTCCGCCAATATCAACAACGGAGGAAAAACCCGGTGGTCCAACCTGTTTCACGGAATATTTCTTTTGATCTTTGTAGTAGCTCTCTCGCCGGTAATTAAAATGGTACCTGTTGCTGCCTTGGCGGCCATGCTGATCTTCGTTGGCTTTCGGTTGGCTTCTCCTGCTGAATTCAAGCATGTTTATCACATTGGTAAAGAACAACTATTGATCTTCCTGGTGACAATCGTAGCGACCATTTCGACGGATCTGCTTATCGGTATCGGCGCAGGAATCCTTACCAAGTTTATCGTTCAATTGTTCTATGGCGTGAAATTATCACACATATTCAGTCCTAAAATTCAGGTACATACTGAAAACGAAACACATTACGTGATCGTACCAAGAGCCGCTGTTTTCACGAACTATCTAAGTCTCAAATTCCAATTGGAAAAACTTCCAAAAGGGAAAAATGTTCAGGTGGATTTTTCTGATTCACCGTACGTTGACCACACTGTGATGGAAAACGTTACCCGCTTTAAAAATGATTATGAATCTACAGGAGGACACATGGAACTTCTTGGGTTTGAAAATCATCAATCGCTTTCGGATCACCCGTTAGCGGCAAGGAAAAACCAAAGAGTAACTGTAATGAGTTAAATTTGAGTTAGGTGAGTAGTAAGGGAAAAAGTGGCTTCTGGTTTTCGGAGGCCATTTTTTTGTGCTTTACTTTCATCCAACCGTCGTCTTCAATGCCACAAGGGCTCGAAAACACCAAGTTTTTGAATACACGTTGTAGGGTTACCCAGATACTTTACTCAAATAGAAACGTCTTTTGAGGCTCCGCTCTCCATACCCTCAATCCTGAAACTTGGCAGCGACTCAGGATATTTTTCACGGATGAACCCGATCAATTCTTCACGCACCAAACATCTCAGGTCAAAGGACTGAGAAGAACTTCGGGCAGACATGATCGCCCGAACGACCATAAACTGAGCCTGCGTATCGGTTACCTGCAGGGCCCATGAATTACCATCCCAAAGAGGTGTACTATTCAAGATTTCTTCCAACTTCTCCCGAAGTTTTGGAATGGGTGCGTGATAATTGAGATGAAAAAATGCTGATCCTATGAGGTTACTTTCGTTTCTGGTCCAGTTTTGAAAAGGTTTTTCGACAAAATAAGTAATCGGCAACACAAGCCGCCGCAGGTCCCAGATATTCACCACCACATAAGTGAGATTGATTTCTTCGATCCTCCCCCACTCTCCTTCCACGATCACTACGTCATCGATCTTGATTGGTTGTGTAAAGGCAATTTGAATTCCTGCCAACAGATTCGCCAGCGACTTTTGCGCAGCAAATCCAAGAATAACACTGGCGATACCGGCAGATGTAAGCAGCCCGACTCCATATTGTCGCACACTGTCGAAACTCAGCAACAAAATTGAAACGCCGATCAGAATGATAAGGATTACAACAATGCGCTTTATAAACTTGATCTTGGTAAAGAGCCGTCTGGCCTGATTGTTATCGGGATTTCCAAAATCAAGATCCTGAATAAGCACTTTTTCGATGATAATCACGATTCTTACCAGCAGCCAGGTGGTAGCTGCAATGAGGAGAGTCTTACTCAACCCGTGCGTCCACAGGTAATCCGGGTGATCTACAGAATAAGCTTTTGTAGAACTGGTGACTAAAACAAGGGGTACAAAAAAATGCAGAACATTCGTAAGGTTGTCGCTGAGTGATTTGAAAAACTTCCAGTCCTTTTTCCTGGCTGTCAGCCTGATAAGCCTGACAAACAACATACTCATTGCCAGCCCAAGTACAACTGCCAGGAGAATAATCAGCCACGGCGAATTTTTGTAGTCAAGAAATTCAGGAAAAGTAATCATCTCAATTAGGATCAGTAAGCCGCGCAACGATCAGACCGGTATGCTTGGGAACCGAAGCCGCGTACTCAGCAAGAGGAATGTTGGAGAGAATTACCTTTTTAAGTGCAAATGAGGCATGTAGAAGATAGGCACGATTACCGATTTTGGTAATTATTCCCATGTGATTTACGTCCAGCCCTTCTACTGAAGATGTGAAAGCCACAATATCACCATCATGCAGCATAGGCTCAGCACGTTGAATATCAGCCTTTGGAATGTAGGAATGCTCCCGAGCGTTGATCTTGCTTTCCTGTTCACGAACCTTCTCCCATACTTCATTTGAGGCAAGTGAAGGATACAGATTGGCGTGATTGGTCATAAAATTAATTTCTTTAACATACGGAACACCACCAACTTTGGAGGTAATATCGGTTAGCCTGCCTCTTTTTTCATTTTCATACATCCAATCCAACACATAATGAAGACGTGACGCGTAGCCATCGATAATTCCATCTCGGTAGCGCAATTTTGTTAATTCGCTCTTATAGCCTTCATAGTTCAGGCTCTCCATTTTGGCAATAGCCAGGGAAACTGCACTCTCAACAAGCGTTGTACAATCTAATCCGTCAAATTTACAAACCAGTCGTTCCGTAGGATTTCCTTCCAGCGTACTGGCAACATAAGGCAACCCCAGAAACGATTCCCCCATTCTCAGCATTTGCGTGCCGATATCTCCACTACCCGGCAGTTCCATCTTCTGATTGAAAATCTTCTGGTTTGAAGATTGTGCCAAAGCAAAATGCGCGACGCTAAATGAAAATATAAAAATCAATATCCGGTACATTCTCAACGCTGTGTTTTTCTTAGATAATAGTTCAATACTTGGTATAGCTCACCCTTATAATAGGCAATAAACGAAAACTTACGGTTTACAAACAAATTTATGGAACATTTAACCCAAAAGTTCGATTCATCTTTAATTCACTTGGGCTAACTCAAAGGGCAAGTTAATTTAATGATCTTTGAGCTCTTCCGTCAAATCTTCAGTGTCCGCCATACCTTCTTTGACCGGGAAAAAGAATGCTGCTCCATGATGAAAAAACTGCCATCCTAAATTACCAATTAAACTCCGAACCTCACTAAATCTTGCATTTCGGGATTTCAAAGCAAACGCAATGGACAGGCCAAAGCTTACAACTACATTCATAACTCCTATCGCACAAATTCCAATAATCGAATTGACCATAAAATCTGACGAAATGTGCCCGGGTAAACTAGCCACCGCAATTCCAAAATTACCCGACGCAAACGTAATATGCCTGATATCCAGTGGTAAACCAAAAACCGATCCAATCGCACTCGTGGATCCTAAAAAAATCCCCAGGGCAAAATTTCCCGCAAGCCCGCCATAATTTCGTTCAAAATAGCCGATGATCCTGCCCAGTCTTTCCCTTCCAAACAAATCGACGAGTTCAGGGTGATTTCGAAGCCTGACTGAATATTTATTATAAACCCACTTGTTTTCATAGTAACCCGATACCAAACCCGAAAGCATCAGGTAAACTCCGGCAATCGCTGCATGGAGAAGTGCCAAACTTTGCCAGGGATTCAGTTCAGAGATCAATTTCAGCGCTTTGTCTGTATTGGCAATGTGGTGCCCGGCTGCAAAAAAATAGAGCCAATCCAGACCATATGCGACCGGGAACGCAAAGGCAGCATTCCCAACGAGGGAAATAAACTGGCTTCGAATAAGCCTGATCAAAGTTTGGGTCGTCTCATACAGCCAATCTGGGTTTTGCCCATTATTGCTAAGGCTAGCAGCAATTGTAGACGCTGTCATTGCGGGCTGCTTGGTAGCAATTGTAAATCCCAGAATATGTATCAGCATGAAACCAATCGAATAGTTCATGCTGTAAAAAAATGCCTCCCAGAATATCGGGAACTGCATAAAGTAGAGCCTCGTTTTGTTACAGCAAAGCAACCCCACAACCACTCCGCCGCCGACGGCTTTCAGAAAGAGTTTCCAGTAAGCTGACTTATCTGACGCAATGTAATGCTTCCCTGTTTTAGATGTGTTTTCAATTACCTTGAAAATCAGTAACTGAAGATTAACAGAGAAATGTTTTTTCAGGCTGTACTTTGTATTCTCAGCATATACAAACTCTTTGATCAGACTTGTCACGATCTCCCATAGCCTGTGCTTGTCCCTGGTTTCCATTATTTCAAGTAATTGAGCCAGGCGCTTTAACTGCTGCTGAAGTTGGCGCACGATGTAAGTCATGCGCAGGCTTATTCCAAATATATCTTTATGCTTGTAGATGTAATCGATCTCCACATTACACTGGCTGATCATCACCACGATATGCTTATAGTCATTTTCCTTTTCGATTGGCGAGACGAACGGCTTGTTCAAGGTTTTCTCTACATACATAATCACCTCTCTGTTCAGGCCAAGAAAAGGAGAATCCAGGTCATCCACTCTGGGAATTCTCGAAACGATTTCACGGTCGATTCCCAGACTGGCAGCTCTTTGGGCCAGAACGAGGATAGAATTAAGTATTTCCTTTTCAATGTATCTGAGCAGCTCAGGATCAGGCTCGCTAAAAACATCCTGAAAAAACGCACACCAGTTTTCATCAGGAATTGCTCTCATCCATTGATAATCAAAGCTGTCTGAAAACAAGTATCCAAACTGCGTCTGAAGCTCTACAGGTTCGTTTACGGGAGGGAGAAATTTGTAAACCAGTCTGGACCAGGCGTCCGAAAAAAAGCCGGTATTAGGACCAATTTCAGATTCCGTCAAAAGAGAGACGTACTTTGTGTTTGATAGAATATAAAAAACCTGTTCAGCCAAAGATCTTTTTTCACACGGATCGGTCAATACGCCTTTGAGAATGTCCGAAAACCCCTTTTTACTTTCCCTCTTTACGTTCCAGCGGCTGCGAATTCTTTCGGTTAGCTGTCCGATATAGTCGATACCGTCTGAATTTGAGTCGTTATCCATATATCCTAAAAATGTTGAATGGTCCCAAAGTATCAAACCGAAGTTCGTGACCGTAGGAATGAGCATGTCCTGGATATTTTTTAGTAATAGCTCGCCTGAAAGCTTAGGCTCCCTGCTGTGCTAACATGCCTTCCAAAGTAAATTTAACCTTTCAATTGTAAACACCTCTTTCAATGTAGGTATAATACAAGCAACGGCCCGAATTATTCCATTAAATTCTAAAGCCTGTGCTTTTCACGAGACAAGCATCTTACTATTTCCAAAATAGTATACCCCGAAAGTCGGTCATCCGACTTTCGGGGTAAAGAGATGAGTCAAAATAAGATCAACAAAAACTATTTGGCCAAAATCTCAAATACAAAAACGGAAATTGGTGGCAGATATATCGGGAAGCCACTTGAAGTGATATCTGTCGCTAAGGAGCCGGCAACAGGTTTCAACAGCGGAAACACCGGTTTGAGCATATACGACCCGGGACTATCCAGCTTCAGTGGTCCTGTCCAGGCACCATCCGGAATTCTTATGCTGGTATTAAATCCTCTTTCTCTGTCAAAATTGTAAATAAAAAGCAGCTTTTGTTCATCGGTATAACGCAGGTAACTGTAAACGCGGTTTCTATCATATTCCGGGCTTTGGCCGTCAATATTTACGTATTGCAAATCATAAAACTGGCCCGCGTAAACAGCCTCGTTTTCCGTGATAAAGTGATTGAGACGCTCATAGAACGATCGGAGTTGTTGCTGGTTGTCATCCAGTTTACCCCCATCAAACTTACCTCCGTTTATCCATCCCTGAAACTCCGTCACTCCCCAATAATCAAAGATCGTTGTACGACCATCTTCGCTTTGAAACCCTTCCTCAACGGCGGCATTGACACCAATCTCCTGACCGAAATACAACATAAAAGGTCCTGTATGGAGCGTTGCACTAAGGGTTATTGCAGGAACCGCTACCCACGCATCCCCAGCAAAGTAGCGTGAAGCAATACGCTGTTCGTCATGATTTTCCAAAAACCGGAGCATATTGTTGGAGATATCGCCCGATTCCTGTTGCCATAATCGTGTAATTTCTTCTACTGTCCCATGCCCTTCCATTAGCTTGCGAAGCGAATTATACAACCCCACCTTATCATACAGATAGGTAAATTTGCCGCGATGAATGAAATTGTGATACTCGTAGGAATTGTAGATTTCTGCTATGAAAATGATTTCGGGATTCAATTTTTCTATCTCAGGGATCACCCAACCCCAGAATTCCACCGGCACCATTTCAGCCATATCACAACGGAAGCCATCAACACCTTTACCGGTCCAGTATGCAAGAATGTCATACATCTTTGTCCAGGTCGAAGGTATCGGGTCGAAATGTATTGAACGGTTGTTGAGATAATCTACACCATAATTCAGTTTGATCGTTTCGTACCAATCGTACTGGCTGGGCTGAGCCCGAAAAACGTCATTACCGGTTGCTTTGGCAGGCCTTTCCTGATAAGGCCCTAAAACCGGAACTGGAGGTTTATGGCCCTCGGGCACAATAAAGTCCTGACTTGGGATGTAATAAAAGTTGTTGTCAGGATCAAAACTGACACTACTATCATCATCTTCCCCGAAATCTTTTACCCCATTCGGTCGCACATCTGAATGATACTGGCGGGCAACATGATTGGGAACAAAATCGATGATCACTTTGAGTTTTTGCTCATGTGTCCTCGTAACAAGCGTTTCAAACTCTTGCATCCTGTTTGTCACATCCACCGCCAGATCCGGATCCACATCATAGTAATCCTTCACCGCATACGGCGACCCGGCAATGCCCTTAACGATCAGAGGATGGTCACAGGAAATCCCATAGCTGCTGTAATCCGAAAGGGTAGCATGTTCAATGATTCCGGTATACCAGACATGGCTGATACCAAAATCTTTTAAAGCTTTCAAAGCGATGTCCGTGATATCATTGAACTTTCCGGAACCGTTTTCCTCAATCGTTCCATATGCTTTGTTTGTGGTGTTTTGATTACCAAAAAGGCGGGTAAAAACCTGGTAAACAACCAATTTATCCTGATTCGTAGCGGGCATTTTCTATATCTGTTTTTAAAAAATATTTCTATTTAAATTTCTTTTCGAAGCTTCAAAAAAAGCGTGTTTGTATTCTCCAAAGTCCACTTACAAACAGTTCGATGCATTTAAGATAGTTTTTTCACTATTTTGCAAGATATTAAATTTCACATGATATGCTGACAATACAAGCCTGCCTTTTTGATCTTGACGGAGTAATTGTTGATACTGCAAAATACCACTATCAGGCATGGCGAAAGCTTGCTAATCAATTAGGGTTTGATTTAAGTCATGAACAAAATGAGCTTCTAAAAGGTATCAGCAGAATGGAGTCGCTTGATATTATCCTGGGTATTGGAAAGGTTAATTTGACCGATGATGAAAAAGCAAAATATGCCGCAGAAAAGAACAGCCTTTATCTTGAATTATGCATGCAGATGACCCCGGAGGATACACTTCCCGGCGTAAAAGATTTTCTTGAAGAATTAAAAGAAGCATCTATAAAAATAGGGCTTGGATCTGTAAGCAAAAACGCGAAGGTGATTCTCGAAAGAATTGATATGCTTTCGTATTTCGAGACCATCGTGGACGGAAATAGAATATCAAAAGGAAAACCCGATCCCGAAGTATTTTTGGTAGGTGCAAAAGATCTGCATGCGTTACCCGAAAGCTGTGTTGTCTTCGAAGACGCAGTAGCAGGTATCCAGGCAGCAAAAGCAGGAGGAATGTTCGCAGTTGGCATCGGAGAGCCCTCCGTGTTAACAGAAGCAGATTACGTCGTACCCGGCTTCAAAGATTTTTCCTTGAAAGATCTTTTAGAAGTCATAAAGTAGACACCCGAGTTATCCAAAAAGCCGAGTTTTCTTTATGTGGTTCGAATTGCCAAATTCTCAATTTTCAATTTATTCACCCTCTCGGATGAAACTCATTGACCACCTGCCGTAGATAATCGCGATCCATGTGCGTATAAATTTCAGTTGTGGTAATGGACTCATGCCCAAGCATTTCCTGCACCGCCCGGAGACTTGCGCCACCTTCGATCAGATGGGTTGCAAACGAATGACGAAAGGTATGCGGGCTGACATTTTTGTCAATACCGGCTTTTTCAACTGCGTCTTTAATAATCAAAAAGATCATGACGCGTGTCAATTGTTTTCCGCGACGGTTCAAAAAAACAATATCCTCACTATCCTTGTGAACCGCCATCTCTCTACGGACATGTTCCAGGTAAATCTTTGTATATTTTATCGCTTCCTTTCCAATCGGCACCAGCCGCACTTTGTCCCCCTTTCCCAATACGCGTATGAAACCTATGTCGAAATAGCAGTGTGTAAGTTGTAATCCTGTCAGTTCAGACACCCGTAAACCGCAACTGTAAAGCACCTCGATCATTGCCCGATTGCGTGTGCCTTCGGGAGTTGAGTGATCAATTGCCGAAAGTACAAGTTCAATCTCTTCGTAGGAAAGCACGTCGGGTAGTTTTCTGGGCAAACGCGGCGATTCGATCAGTTCGGTAGGATCTTCTTTAATTTCGTTTTCGAGGAGCAGGTATTTATAAAATGACTTGATGCCGGAAAGCATACGCGCCTGGGAGTGTGCCGCTAGCCCCAACTCAGATATGTATTTAAGAAAAGCAAGCAGATGCTCCTCCTTTAGATCAACCGGGGAAACATTGATTTGTTCAATCTCAAGAAATTCGGCAAGCTTTTCGGTGTCGCGCACATAAGCCTGCACGGAATGATCAGAAAATGAACGTTCAAGTCTGAGATAATTTTTAAAATGTTTGATGTAGCTTTGCCACATAGTGTAATGATGAATGATTGAATTCTTGAATGACAGAATGTTGAATCTGTGAGTGGTGCAATATTAGAAACTAATTGGCAATGAAATTGAGATTGTTTCAATAGTACCTTTTCCTTTTAACAGCCTATTTTGAAACTAAATAAAATTAGAAGTACACTTAGCTAACAGCCAAAAGCTAATCGCTCACAGCCAAAAAATCCTTCATGAAAAAGATCTTAATTCTTAACGGCCCCAATCTCAACCTCTTAGGCACGCGTGAGCCTACCGTCTATGGAAATCAGTCCTTTGAAGATTATTTTCAGACGTTGAAAGGGTCATTCCCCGGGGTTGAACTGCACTATTTTCAATCCAATCATGAAGGCGCCATGATTGACAAGATTCATGAAGTCGGCTTCACGTTTGACGGCATCGTGATTAACGCCGGTGGTTACACACACACCTCTGTAGCACTTGCAGATGCCTTGTCAGCGGTATCGACCCCCGCGGTCGAAGTTCATATTTCAAACATCCACGCGAGAGAAGCATTTCGTCACCATAGTTACCTCACAAGCCGGTGCAAAGGCATGATTTGTGGGCTGGGGTTAAAAGGATATGAACTAGCTGTCAATTACTTTTTGCAATAAATCAGGCATAAGACCGTAACATCATCGGTTATTGGGCAAATGTTTCGCTGTCCTCCCGTAGTAAAGGTACAACAACGTACCAAAAACAGGAAAGAAAAGGATAATCGCCAGCCAAATCAGCTTGGGAACAACCGAAAGATCCTTGTTGGACATCAGATCACTGATCGTCCAAATTACTAAAGCGCAAAATCCAATCGAGCACAAAATCAGGATTATTTCCTGATTACCAAATCCAAAGATTGTTGTGAAAAGCTTGCTCATATCAGGTTGTTTCAGTTGACGTATAAAGATATGTTACATATCTGATGTATCCAACTCCAAGACATCTACTGTTCCCAACGGCATATTGCAATCTCGCAAAGCTCTCATTCAGTGAGATATCGCCGACAGGGTTGCGGTAATCCAACACATCGTCATTTCTACGGGATGTTTGTATCAGATCAAAAACCAGATCCCATAAAATTCGGCCTCAATGCCTTAAAAGCAAGTAGCCCGGAACCCGCCCGTCATCGTACTGTCTACAAGTTATTATAGGCTAAAAATTAAACCGGATCGCATGAGCATAAAAGAAACGACACGACGTGATTTTATTAAAACTGCCGCACTTGGGACTGCCGGTGTGATTGGCCTTCCCTACATCGCAAAAAGCGCCTGGACAAACAACTCCCCCAATGACCGGATCGTCCATGCCGTCATCGGCACCGGACGTCGCGGCTCAGGACATTGCAAAAATTTTGCAGCGGCAAAAGGTTGCGAGTTAGTCGCTGTTTCGGATGTAGATCCACAGCAAATGACCAAGTCACTTACAGGTCTGCCTAATGAGGGCCAGATCAAAAAATATTTAGATTTCCATAAACTCCTTGAAGACAAATCCATTGATTCAGTTACGATTTCTACGCCCGACCATTGGCATACGCCTTTGGCAATGTGGGCGCTCATGGCTGGAAAACACGTGTATCTTGAAAAACCTTGCAGCCATAACATAGTCGAAAGCAATCTGTTGGTAAAGGCTGCCAAAAAATACGGAAAATGTGTACAGCATGGGACACAGCGCCGAAGCGACGGAGATCACATTGAAGGAATTCGGCAGCTTAATCAGGGAATCATTGGAAAGGTGCACACGGCAAAGGCCATTAATCATCAATTTCGCGGACCGATCGGAAAAGCTTTGGTGGAAACTCCACCCGCAGGTGTGGATTATGACCGCTGGTTGGGCCCGGCGCCAAAAGTACCTTTTACCAAAAACCGCTGGCATTACGAGTGGCACTGGTTTTGGGATTATGGCGGTGGCGATATTACCAATGACGGCGTACACCAGATTGATGTAGCGGTTTGGGCTTTGGGCGACAAATATCCAAACCGGATCGTGGTATCGGGAGGACAGTACTTTTACAAGGACGACCACCAAACACCCGATACGCAGACGGCCATATTCGAATATGACGACACACAGATCATTTACGAAATGCGTTTGTGGACACCCGACAAATTGGAAGGGCATGACAACGGCAATGTGATTTACGGAACAGACGGAAAAATGGAGTTTGGCCGGGGGGGTGTCATTGTGACCAAGGGGAAAGAGCAAATCAAAATAAAATCGCCGGAACCCGTCGAAGGTATCCTTGCCAATTATCTGACAGCAGTTCGGGAAAACAATCCTGCTAAACTTCTGTCCCCGATTGAAAAAGGGTCTTTATCCGTAAACCTTTGCAACCTGGCAAATATTGCAACCCGGGTCGGTTCTGCCTCTATCCAATACGATCCCATCAAAGAGACGGTAAAATGCCCTGGATTCGATGAAAAAGCCAAGGCTCTCCTGGGACGCACCTATCGACAAGGTTATGCATTGCCATTTAAAGGATAAATTCAAACAACGAATACACTGATGATAGCGTGGCATTATCAAAAAATTCCACGCCGATTTACGATCATCGGAACACAGCATTGCTGAATAAGATCTTGCCGTCGTAAAGCATGCCTCGAAAAAGAGGATCGTCCAGGAGATAGACCACGTGTCCTTTGCCTATGTCCTGGACCCCCATGATCAGCGTATTCTTCAGCTTGTCATTGAGCTTACTCCCGACGAACCCAGCCTTATAGCCTCCCTCTTTTAAATATCCTACATTCCAGCCATCCTTTAGAAAACTGATATCATAGGCATCGCGCACCAGTGTGAAATAGTCTTTATTACAGCCAAATGCCAACGGGTGTGTGGTGTCCAGCGTGATGGTGTACATACTTCCCGGCGACGAGTCGCTCGTTTCGGCTCTCTCTTTGTCCCCGAATTTTTTGAAGGGTTCTCTCCCCTCGCGGCTTCTTTCGGACGATTTCCGTGAAAGATTAAACCCTGGTTTATTTACAAAGGCATCAGTTGCGTTCTCCATCGCGATCAATTTGCCTCCGTTGCGGATCCAATCCTGTAAAATATCCATGACCTTTTCCGAAAGAATCTCCGGATATTTTCCATCCGGGAGGATCAGAACGTCGATCTCGCTCCATGGCAGATTCGCCAGTTTAGCCGCATCGACGATCGTCATCGGGTATTTAATTTGCTGTTCAAAGTAATGCCACACCGCCCCCAAAGCGGTAGCAGAAATGCCTGCTCCGGACACAGTGACAACTTTGGGTGATTTCAAAATCGGTACATAATCTGAACCAAAATCAGCGCCGGAAGTAACATAGCCTGTATTCACCGGCGTAAGTTTTACATGGTGCTTATTCGCCAGTGAGGTTACAAGCGGGTCAAACTCCTTTGATGTGTTACCCTTTTTGGTAATGATCAGTGTACCGGCGGCGAAAGTTATTTTATTTATTTCAAAGGGCACATTCGAGCTTCTCACGAGAAAATTCTCTTTTAAAAGTTCAGCGAGAAAGACAGCATCTTCCGCGTCCGACCAATTGGCAACGTATGCATAAGGGGCAGTCGCGGGTATTTTGTTTTCTACCGCCGTTGCCTGAGCAACCATAGGCATTATCTTGTCTTTTAGCCCAAAGGTTTTCAGCCCAAACAAGTACGAAACGCCCCAGCTGGTAATGTCGTAGGTGACGGAATCCTCTAAAACCGGCTTCGATTCAAACAAAACCCTGATCAGATTGGACTTCGGCTGATACATACTGATCAGCAGATCATTTGCATCAATTTTAACCGACTGATCTGTGGATCCTGCCAATTCTGTTCCTTTGGCGGTCAATGCTTTGCCTGCAATACCGTACTGAAATCCCTGACGTGCGAGCCACTCCGTAAACGCCCTCACCCTCTCCTCATTCCCCAGTGATTTCACAACATAGGTCTTGATGGTTCCTGAAGGCGCAATGGACGCATCCTGATGGTATTTGATAAACTCGGCAACGATCCGGTCATGCTGCGAGGCGACAGCTTCGAGCGTGGCTAAACCAGTGGCATAATGGTGATCAATACGATTCAGGAGCGTTAGCGTGTCTTTCTCATTTTCCCTTTCAATGGCGACGCCTGCGCGCCCTCCTCCACCCTGTTCATAAGTAATGCCAATAGCTCCATTGAAAGTGGGCCAGGTATCGCCATAACTGGGGTAGAAAAGGTCATAGTTATACCGGGTGAAATAGGTCCAGTTGTTTTTATCAAAATACCTGCGGCAATTCTCTCCGATAATTTCATTGAATTCGCGCTGCCAGGCTGTGATATCCTTGTGAAAAGGTTTTGCCGCAGGCGGGAAGTAATAACTCCTATTTACTGTTGTTTCATGGAAGTCGGCATGGACGTGTGGCATCCATTGATTGTAAAGCGCCACCCTTGCCTGCGTTTCACGTTGCGTCTGCCACGCCCAGTCCCGGTTGAGATCGAATAAATAATGGTTGAACCTGCCGCCCGGCCAGGGCTCATCATGCTCGATGGCAAAAGGATTCACGTTCGTTTCTGCATTCGCTACACGGTTGTACCATTGCGTATACCGCTCGTAACCATCCGGATTCAGGCACGGATCCAGGATGATGACCGTATTTTTCAGAATTTCCTGTGTAATCTTATTTTCCTTGTTGAGCAGTTCATACGCCACCTTCATGCTTGTATTGGCCGAAACCGCCTCGTTGCCATGGATATTGTAACTCAGCCACACGATCGGCGGTGTTTTAGCATCAGGTGTACCGTCCAGTAACTTGATGCTTTTCAAATGGTTGGTGCGGATTTTTTCGAGTTGGGCCATGTTTTCAGGCGACGCAATAAAAGCCACGATCAACGGCCTGCCTTCATTGGTACTGCCATACTGCATCAGTTTAATGCGGTCCCGGTTATGCAATTCCAACTCCCGGATGTAGTCGACGATCTGGTGATGATAAGTGAACCGGGTGCCAAGCTGATATCCTAAAAACTGGTCTGGTGTTTTATTTTGGGCAAGGGAAAAATGAAACAGAAACAGCAGGAAAAACAACCAGGTACATTTGATCATCATTGGGCAGGTAATGTGTGTATCAAATTTAAAAAGTTATCGGAATTTATTTGCCTTGACAAATAAATAAAAAAAGTTGAGCAATAAACGTCCTGGGAATCAGCAGAGTAAAAAATATGTTCATTTTATTTCCCTCAGTGGTTTGGATTATAAAATTCAACCGTGCATATTTGCACCACGATTTCGGAAAACGGAAACGAAAAGTGAAAGAAAGTGCTTAAAAAACGCGCGAAGTAGGAGACCAGTCGGCCCATTCGTCTAGCGGTTAGGACACGACCCTTTCACGGTTGAAACAGGGGTTCGATTCCCCTATGGGTCACAAAACCGTGCGAAAAGGGTAACTTCTTTCACAAAAAAATTGCAAAATAGAGCTCGCTTTTAGCGGGCTTTTTTGTTGTTAGGTGGGATATGTGCCAGGCTGCACCCCCATACTGTGGGATTTCCGGATCAGTATAGGGATATTTCATTTTTCCTTTTCAGACTATCCAAACTATATGCCTGAAATCTCTATTTCCTTCCCCCCAAGAATTTGGCTTGAGCCCGATGGTTCCAACGAGTGCCATAAGTATCGCCATCGCCATAAGCGAATTCACCAGTATTGACCTGAGCTTGTCCAAGTCAAGTGAAGAAACTTTTCACATCACCTTCACATGCACGCCATTTCCGGCTACCGTTTCTGCGACGGTTTTCCCATCAGGCATCACCACTTCCAGCTTGTGCGCAAGGTTATCAGCATATGGATTGATGTAAAACCAGGCTGTTTTTCCGTTTTTTGATTGGCTCAGAACAAAACCGTGGCGATCATAGTGTGCATTGATGATGTTATCTCCAGCTACCTCGTCAGGCATGACCCAGGCTTTGCCATCGATACGGAATTTGAGATACTTTTTAGTACCTCCGTCTACCTTGCCAAATGTGTCATTGTAAAGTTTAATCCCAAAGTACGACAGGTCCGAAGCCCCATTGTATCCGTGGTAGCTGAGCTGGTTTGGTTTGGCAACGTGCGGAAAACCTGGTTGCGCAAGGCGGGATTCTTCCGGATGCCAGGCGCCTTTGCCATCATCCCAGTTCTTGGAAGTTTGTTTGCCGTTGCCACCCCACTCGGTATACAGGTTACCATAAATTTGAGAAAAGAACGCGTATGCAATGACCATGTTGGGTTGAAGGGGCAGTTTGTCATGGAAATAGTAAAGGCCATCCGGGTAAGTATATTGATACGCGTTATTGGGTTTCCATTCGTGTACGCCAAAGAGAAATATGCCAGCATGGTAACCCATTTTCTTGTAGAGCTCCATTCGGTACAAGCTGCTGAACAATATTCCGTTCAAGCCCTTCTGATCATCCGGCGCATTGAGATAAATACTTTCCATGATCAGGTTCGTTGACGAAAGCGTTCCACCAGGCTTGAATTCGGTATTGGGAAACTGGCTTACGGGAATTCTGAACATACGTTTCTTTTCTTCCCTCTCCCCTGCCCTTTTGCCATCGCCCAAGGTGAATTCCCCGGGCCAGAACATGAAATAGTTGTGGGCAATCATGTAGGGAATACCGCGGGGGCCATACTCGGCTTCGTACCTCTCCCTCAACCTCTTGTAATAATAACCCCACATCTCTTCGCTGGGGGCCATGTAAGAAGTCCCCTCCATGGTTTCTCCGATCCACAACGCATGGCCGATATCCGACTGGTTGGCTTTTTCTATCGCTTCCTTTTCAGACAAAGGCCCATTCGGCCAGTATTTAAGGTTATATCCGTTTTGCACACGGTCCGGTCCATTTCCCGGCAAATTCATAAATGCTTCAATACGGGGTACGTCGTTGTAAGTGATACCAGCTTTTCGAAGCCGCTCCACTTCCTTCATGTCTGTATCCCAGGGTAACTGGTAATTAGAAATATGCGTCACTCCTTTTTTGAGTATCGTTTCAATGCTCCACTCCCCCCTCCTGGCTGACCAAAAATGTCCTTTTGGAAGTTTCATATCAGGTGCATAGTCGGCCCAGGCCGTGAGCTGCGTCTCCGGATCATAACTTTGCGGAATTGGATTAAAGAACCCCTCAGATCCAGCTGGTTTGCCCCCCTGGAAGATCACATTGCAAAATCCGGCCGTAACACCTTCATTAAAGACCTTACCTGCCTCAGGGTCGAAGTAGTAAGTTTTCTCTCTGTCCGACCATTTATTAAGGCTCTCAAGTCCGGGTTTGGTCTGCATTTTCCATATCCGTAACGGCGCATTGCTCTGATATTTGTAGTTTTTGAGGGGTGTACTTTGGGTCAACAAAACACCATTGATCATATATTGGAACTCATAGCCCGGAGGAGGGCCCTCTGTCGCTTCGTCATTGATCACCCAATTGTTTGATAAACCCGTTATGGCAACACCCAGGTGTTTTGGGTAGCCCCTGGCAATAAACTTTACGCCCGGATTATTGCCATTACCGGCCCGTGCAGATACGACGGCAGGTACGGTAAAAGACTTTTCAGAGCTCCCGTCACAATTGCTTCCTGAGAGTTTCAGCTTGTAATTACCTGGTTTCAAATTATTAAGCGGCACAACGATCTCGGGCGAAACAGGGACGATCGCAGCCGATGCAACCCGATTTCCCCTGCCATCAAAAACGCTCGCATCTATCGCAGTTACGTTCACGCCGTAGAACTGAACCCTTGCTCTGGTTGCTGTGACTGCATAAATATCCAGGATGTTAGGTCCGGCGTCACACTTTGCTTTCAGCTCCGCGCCGGGTGCAGGCACTTCAAATGCACTTTCCGAAGTTCCGGCACACGTGTTTCCCGAAAGTGTTAACCTATATTTTCCGGGTTTCAGGTTATTCAGAGGGACTTCGATGTCGGGGGACTTGGGTACGATCGCGGCTGAAGTCACAAGTTTACCCTGGCTATCAAAAACACTTGCATCAATCCCGAACACATTGATCCCATAAAACTGCACCCTGACCCTTTCAGATGTTACGGAAGAAATCTTCAGGATTGTCGGCCCCGCATCGCACTTTTTAAGAGTAGTACGTTCGCCTCTCGATGGATTTTGTGCTAATGAAGGTAATTGCGACCAAATCAGAAGGGTTACCAAAAGCAGTTTTTTCATAATCATTTTTATTAGGAGCGACCAGTCACCAACGCATGGAATTTGCCTCCCATAACCTCAATTAACGAACAAAGCCCGTGAATGGTGTGATATTTTCTCAAATGTAACTTAGCACAGCTAATGATTACAGAAAAAAAGGGCTGTTACATTGACGTAACAGCCCCGTTTTAAAATATTTATAAGTCTATCTCCGGTACCGGCCTCCTACCCAAACATAGTGACCTCGTCGCCATTGATAATGCCCGGGCGCCCAATGGTGTCTTGGAGAAGGGGCTCTCGGAATAACCTCCACCCTTACTGCCGGTGGAGCCGGGCGAGGCGCGGCTGGTCTTACAACACAGCCAGTCATGTATACAAAAAGCAAAATAACCATCACGATTCTTGCCATCATATTTTTCAGATTTTTCATAACCTTTTCAATTTAAATTTTAAAAAAAAAGACAGGCTCTATTTGGAGCAGCACTGATCGTTAGAGCCACATTAGCGGACAAGGTTTAATCCGGGAAGCGCTAAGATTACGCCAGTCCATTTGGGCACTTACGGCAAGACGGCCCATGAAAGAGTATTTGTTACACGCTTTCGCATCTTTGTTCCAGTAAGACCATAAGGGCGACGACTTTCCTAATAGGCTGGTTTCAAACCCACTCCACAAGCTGACAAAATGAAATATTTTTCCTCCATAGCGTACCTGATCTCATTTTTATTGCTTCAGTCAAACGGGTCAAAGGCACAGATCGTCATCCATACAAACCAGGTTGGCTACAATAGTACAGGTGCAAAAATTGGCGTCATTGCCTCCGGCAACGGAGTTGTACCGGGAAATGAATTTCAAATCATTGGCACCTATGCACCAACCGTGGCATTTTCAGGAAGAATTGGTACCGCTGCCAAAATCGAGGAATGGTTTCCTGGGAAAGTATATTATCAGGCCGATTTCTCGAAATTCCAAAAGGCCGGGAAGTATAAATTACAGATATCCGCAAACGGAAAAAACTACGAATCCGAGCCTTTTGAAATTGGAGAAAACGCCCTGGCAAAGCTGATCGTCCCATCTGTTATTCATTATTTCAACAAACAGAGGGCAGACAAGCCAGAAGAGCTCATTGCTGATAAAAACATAACGCTTTATGGGAGCAACAAAACGGTAGACCTTCGTGGCGGTTGGGACGATGCGTCGGGTGATATCAGCAAATATTTTTCACATTTGGCCTACGCCAATTTCATGTCTCAGCAACAGATCCCGCTGGTGACCTGGTCGATGACCAATGCGGCTGAAAATATTCCGACACTACTGAAACAAATGGGCGTACTGGATTCAATGAAACGAGAAGCGCTGTATGGGGCCGATTATATTCACCGGTCGCTTTCCGAAGAAGGATATTTTTACATGACCGTCTTTAGTTACTTTAACCCGGACCCTAAGGCAAGGCGGGTTGTGGGATTAAATGCAAATAGTGTAACTACCGATAAATATCAATGTGCGTACCGGGAAGGCGGCGGGATGGGTATTGCTGCTCTCGCCCGTATTTCGCAATGGAAAATGAATGGAGAGTTTACCTCAGAGCAATATCTGACAGCAGCCAAACGGGCCTTTGCTCACCTACAGATTAATAATCTCAAATACTGCGATGACGGGAAAGAAAACATCCTCGATGATTATACTGCTTTGATGGGTGCTACCGAATTATGGATTGCGACAGGTGAGAATGTCTATCGGGATGAAGCCAGGAAACGAGCGGAAAACCTAGAAAAACGAATAACTCCGAAAGGTTACTTTATAGCAAATGATGCCAATCGCCCATTCTGGCATGGTTCGGACGCAGGCCTTCCTATTGTGGCCTTATGCCGTTACCTCAAAAAAGAGAATGATCCGGCATTGAGAACCAGATCTTTGGACGTGATCAAAAAAGCGCTGCGCTACAATCTGGAAGTTACCAATGAGACCAGTAACCCTTTTGGCTATGCCCGACAAAGCTTTTTGTACAAAGGAAATGTGAAAAACGGTTTTTTTATACCCCATGAAAATGAGAGTGGCTGGTGGTGGCAGGGTGAGAATGCCCGGTTGGCTTCACTCGCGACAGCTGCCGCCATGGGTAGCAAGCTTTTATACCCTCAAACCAAAAAATCAGCAGTGGCGGATTCTCTTGCAGCATACTCTTCCCAGCAAATTTCCTGGATACTGGGCGGTAATCCATATGAGGCATGTTTCATGTATCAATTTGGAAAAAACAATATGCCATATATGAAGTCAATGTATGGCCACGGATCAGAGCGGGGTGGCATTTCGAATGGCGTTACAGGAAAAGACGGCAATGCGGACGGAAGCGGCATTGATTATAAAACAAAAGAAAATGGCAATGAATGGCGGTGGACCGAACAGTGGATTCCTCACGCAGGCTGGTTCTTATTGGCCCTGACTGCCATGGCAGAATAAATTATCCAAACTATCAATTTTAAAACTCCATCCTTTTAGATTAAATATGAATTGTGTTAGAAAAATATTTCAATTATGTCTGCCTGTACTGTGCTATGCATTGGTGTTATATGGTTGCAGCAGTGAGAAAAAAACAGATAGCGTTGCAAAGAGCAAACCTGTAATCATCGGATATGTCGGTGGGTTTCATGGCCTTTTAAAGACTAAAACAATTGAAGCGAAAAAACTCACACACATCAATTATGCTTTCGTTGACATCAAAGGAGGCAAGGCTTTTCTGAGCAACGAAAAGACAGATTCTACGAATTTCAGAAACCTGAATCTGCTGAAAAGTGATAATCCCGACCTCAAAATATTGATCTCCATCGGAGGATGGGCATGGAGCGAAAATTTTTCAGATGCCGTCCTCACCGATTCATCCCGCAAGGTTTTTGCTAAAAGTGCGGTTGCGATCATCAAGCAATACAAGCTCGATGGGGTCGATATCGACTGGGAATATCCGGGGATGGCAGGCGAAGAAGGAAACGTATTCAGGCCGGAGGACAAGCAGAATTTTACGGAGATGTTTCACGCTATTCGCAACGAGCTTGATTTACTTGACGAAGAAACAGGAAAAAAAAAGCTGCTCACAACCGCCGTTGCAGGCTTTGCTGAATGGCTGCCATTTGTGGAAATGGATAAGGCCTCAAAATATATAGATTATGTCAACCTGATGACCTATGATCTTTTTGATGGTGACACGGCTGTAAATCATGCCGGACTTTATAAATCCAAATTTTACAATGCCGATAAAAATGCCAACCATTGCGTTGAAGCTTTTATCGCGGCGGGAGTACCCGTTGAAAAGCTGGTTTTGGGAATACCATTCTATGGCAGATCGTTTACTTTGAAAGATGATGCTGAAATTCCGATTGGTAAAAAATTCATTTCCCAGGCCTATATCGACGGCTATAGTTTTATTAAAGACAGCCTGATAGGCCAAAAAGGGTACAAAAAAAACCGAGATACAGTTGCTGGAGCGCCTTACATCTACAATTCAGCGACCAAGACAATTGTAAGCTTTGACGACGAAGAATCAGTCAGGAGGAAATGTCAATACGTGCTGGACAAGAAAATGGCCGGGGTGATGTTCTGGGAATATGACTCTGACCCCAAAAGATACTTATTGAATGAAATCACTCAAACCCTTAAATGAAATGAAGAACGCATTGCTCCTTTTCGCGCTGGTATTTTCTTTAATCAGTAAAGGCATTGCCCAAACGGCAGAGAAGAAACCGCGTTTCAACGTACTGGCGATACATGAGAGCGGTGGTCATCATATTGCATATTCAAAAGAAGCAAGGATATGGCTTGACAAGCTGGCGGCCGACGAAAATTTCAAGATCGATTATATCGAAAATACGGATAAGATCAACGACGAATTTTTGTCAAACTATCAGCTTTTTTTACAACTGGATTTTGTTCCTTACGCCTGGAAACCCGAAGCAATCACAGCCTTTGAAAAATATATTACCGAAGGAAAAGGTGGGTGGATCGGCTTCCATCATGCAACACTACTGGGTGAATTTGATGGCTACAAAATATGGCCCTGGTTCTCAGACTTTATGGGAGGAATCAGATACAAGAATTACATCGGCGATTTTGCAGCTGCAACGGTGAAAGTAGAAGACAAAAAACATCCGGTCATGAAAGGCATTCCCGCATCGTTTTTTATCAAAAAAGAAGAATGGTACATCTATGACAAAAGCCCAAGACCGAACGTAAAAGTGCTGTCTAGTGTAGATGAGAGCACTTATTCTCCCGATTCAAAAGTTAAAATGGGCGACCATCCGGTGATTTGGTCTAACCCAAAGATGAAAGCAAGAAATGTGTATATTTTCATGGGCCACTCCCCCGTTCTGTTCGAAAGCGACGATTATAAACAACTTTTCAAAAATGCAATATTTTGGGCAGCGGGAAAATGATTTAACTCATTCCGATCCGGTGACGAATCGCCTGGTCGCCGGATTTTATTTAGCCGCTTTCCGCTTCTTATACTGCTGAAATCTTTCGTTGTATTCCTTCAATTGCTCTTCCTTGAAGCTCTTTTGGAGATTAGCCGGTAAGTCAAGTCGTTCTTGCATTTTGAGAGCATTGGATAGCTCAACCAATGTGTTGATCCCCTTCTTGTCTTTTTCCAAATCAAAAGCGTCATACAAATCCCCGTTTACCGTGTAGGCCTTGAACGCCAGTTTGTTATCATTCACAGTCAACACCTGATAAAGCTGTGTGTTGGAAGCTGCCCGGTCCATCCAGTTCTGCAAGCCAATATCATACATTTTGGGCCCGCTCACCGAAACAACATAAATCGGCCCGTCCGGCTTTTTTCTGCTTTGCCCGAGCGGCATATTAATCCCGCGTCCATACGTATGGTCATGTCCCTGCAAGACAATATCCACTTTATGTTTTTTGTAAAGGGGCTCCATTTTTGCTCTCCATTCGTCGTTGTCCCTGCCGTTTTTGGTTGAATAAATCGGGTGGTGATGTACTACCACAGTCCAGCGTGCTGGTTTGTCCGAGGCCACTTTCTCAAACCATAAAGCTTGTTTGTCCAATATAGTTGAATCCAAAATCGCCGCCTGAGAATTCAACATAATAAAGCGAACGCCCTGATAATCTATCCAATAAGCCGTTTCCTCCAACCCTTCCGGGCCATTTTCCGGTAAGGCAAACTGAGGCCGCCAGTGCATTGACACCTTTGCTTTTTCTGCACCGACTTTATAATATTCGTGATTTCCCGGCGTAGACAAGCTCGGGACCATTCCATTCACCCAGCCACCCGCTTCGAACCACTCACCCCATTCATAATCCTCATTGGACCGGTTGATCAAGTCACCGGCATGGATCATCAGGTTGGCTTTCGGCATGGTGGAATAGGCCCCACGGATCGTCCTTGACCACAGTGATCGGATGTCGTTTTGAGCGTCACCAAAATACAGAATTGAAACCGGCTCGTGCTTGTCAGAAGCGGTGGTAAAATGAAACCACTCGCTCCAGTGTGTGCCTGAACCTACTCTGTAAACATATTGTGTTGCGGGTTTCAAATCGGTAAAGTCAGCCTCGTGGTAATGCACCATCTTTCCATCAATCCGTACAACCTGAGTAGATGCCTTGACGGTTCTGGCTTTCGCCGGAAAATCTGGCGATGGATCAGCTTCATGAATGGCGGCTAATCCTTCTGCTACAGTAGAATCGGTTCGCCAGTTCACAGCTTGCGAAGTGGCCGCGTTTCCCTTGAAACCAAGTATAACACGGTCAGGAAATTGGGATGCCGGGTAAGATTTGTTGGTCTGGCCCAAAGCCACAACATTCACAAAAAGAAAGGCAATGAGAAAAGTAGACTGAGCTGATTTGACAAACATAGATCTCGAAGGATGCATTGTACTAATTAATTGACAATGATACCCATTAAGATTTGATAAAGGCTATCAAGAGGTGTTATGAAAATGTTAATGGAGAAGTGTGCCTTGTGCCGGACAATAAATTTGAAACACATACGGAACGATAGGAAACATAGAAATTAACCGCACAAACCTATGTGCTCTCTGTGCCTATGTGGTGAATGGATAAGGTCGTCCCTAGAAATACAATTGAAACACATAGAACCATAGAAAACATAGAAATTAACCACACAAACCTATGTGCTCTCTGTGCCTATGTGGTGAATGGATAAGGTCGTCCCTAGAAATACAATTGAAACACATAGAAACATAGAAAACATAGAAATTAACCGCACAAACCTATGTGCTCTCTGTGCCTATGTGGTGAATGGATAAGGTCGTCCCTAGAAATACAATGTCTAACTTCTTTAACTCTTCATTTATAAAACACCCATTTCGCCAGTTCCTTGTAGCTCACTTTTTTGCCATACATTAATATACCTACCCGATATATCCTCGCTGCCAGCCAGGTTGTACCCATAAATCCAAGTACCAGAAGTGTCATAGACAAGGCAAGTTCCCATACCGGAACTCCGAATGGTATTCGGACCATCATGATGATCGGAGACGTAAAAGGGATCATTGACGTCCAGAATGCCAGACTGCCATCGGGATCACGCAATACAAATTGAGCAAAAATGAAGGAGAAAATAATGGGCAGCGTTATCGGCAACATGAACTGCTGTGTATCCGCATCGTTATCCACGGCAGCTCCTACTGCTCCAAAAAGTGCGCTGTAAAGCAAATATCCACCAAGATAATAAAACAGAAAGCACCCAATGATCAGCGGAATATTAAGGCTGCCCACAGCGCCTAAAACTTCCTGAATCGGATTATCGACATTGCCACCCGGCATGGATTTATTGGGCATATCCTTATTCATCTTGCTCATTTCCTGGGTGATCGCTTTGGCATCCTCCGGCCGCTGGCTGCTAAGGACTGCCGTAGCTGCGCTGGTCAAGGTGGCTGTCAGCAAAATCCAGAGAACAAACTGCGTAAGCCCGACCAGCGCAACGCCAATAATTTTACCCATCATCAACTGAAATGGTTTCACCGACGATATGATGACTTCTACAATACGGCTTGTCTTTTCCTCCGTAACACCACGCATCACCTGCGTCCCATAAACAAAAACTGACATATAGATCAGAAAAGCACAAATCCCCCCAATCACAGTGGCCGCTCCCGAACTGCTCTTTTTCTCACCATCGTCACTCAGGCTCACAGTCTCCGAATCAACATTCACACGTGAATCTTCCAGAATTTTGTGTGTGATCCCCGCTTCCGAAAGCTTGATTTCTTCAATCTGTTTTTCGATAACTTGCTCAATTTCAGATTTAAGCTCCATACTCACATTCTTGGGAGCATAGATCCGAACGCTTTTCGGTTCTTTGATCACGTCAGCCGGAATGTAAACCAGCGCATTATCCTTACCACCCTTGAATTTTGCCTTAGCTGAGTCAAGAGAAGATGATATGTAGTTAAATTTCAGTGTCTTGCTATCTTTGAATTTACCTGAAAACAGGCCACTCTTGTCCAAAACCTGCACATTTTTTAAATCGACAGAGCCCATGGCTACCCAAAAAACAGCCGCGTATCCGCCGACAAAAAGTAATGGACCCAAAATGGTCATGATGACAAAAGATTTCTTTTTGACACGTACCAAATACTCTCTCCTCAAAACCAAAAATATATTACGCATTGTTTGTCAGGTTTAATCTTGTTGATCTGGGCATTGGTTACGCTTCCGGTACTTCGTTTACCGCCTTCATGAAAATTTCGCTCATTGTAGGGATATTTTCCCCAAAGGCGCGAATTTCAACTTTTGACAGCAAATCGGTGAGAAGATTATTAGGACTCATTCCATCGGGTAATTGTACATCGGTTCTTAAATACCCCAGTTCCAGTTCCTTCGTTTTTCCAATCTCATAATGCCCCGCCAGTTCATCCAGTATACCTTTGTATTCAACAAAAAAAGTATTGGTCTTAAATTGTTCCTTGATCAAAAGCTTCGGACCATCGAGTACCTTTTTTGCCTTGTGAATCAGTGCAATGTTGTCACATAGCTCCTCCACCGTTTCCATGCGGTGTGTCGAAAATATAATCGTGCAGCCTTTCTGTTTGAGTTCAAGGATTTCATCACGGATCAAATTAGCATTGATCGGGTCGAAACCGGAAAAAGGCTCATCGAGAATAATCAGGTCGGGCTCGTGCAAAACGGTAGACACAAACTGTACCTTTTGCTGCATGCCTTTTGAAAGATCTGAAACACTTTTGTCCCACCAGGTTTTGATGTCAAATTTGATGAACCAGGTCTTAAGCTTTTCCATCGCTTCTTTTTTCGACAACCCTTTCAATTGCGCAAGATACAGCAGTTGTTCCCCAACCTTCATTTTTTTATAAAGCCCCCGTTCCTCTGGCAGATAGCCAATCTTTCCGATATGCTTTTCGCCCAAAGGCTGACCGTCAAACAAAATCCGTCCCTGATCAGGACCCGTAATTTGATTAATGATCCGGATCAACGAAGTTTTACCAGCCCCATTGGGTCCCAGAAGTCCGAAAATACTGCCCCTTGGAATGTTCATACTGACATCGTCCAGCGCGCGGTGCTCGGCATAGTCCTTTGTTATATTCTGTACTTCAATAATATTCATGAAATTCTTATCTGTAAAGTCAGGTTGAAAGGATTATCCCTTTACTTTCAAAATATGTCGTGTTCGATATACCAAATATGCAAACTCTGAAAGCCATTACAAAAGCTAGAAGGACGAAAGCGCCTCAGAACGGATTAACGGTATATTTTTTAGGGAAGAAATCAAAATCCACATACATGGCTTCGTTCAAAAATCCACGGGTAAAAAAAGAGGATGCCCCATGGACACCCTCTTTGTAATCAATACATCATTTTTACTTATAAAGAAACGACGGTCCGCTGAATGAACTTAGTCAGGTCACTACCAGTGAGTAATCCTTGCGAAAGAAGCGCCAGGTCGTAAACCTGCTTTGCAAGCGCTTTCTGATCGTCTTCGTTTTCCGACTGGAGAATTCTGCCGATCACCGGATGGTTGGCATTCAATGAAACGGTGAACATCAAAGGCATATCTCCAAACATCGAACGCTGTCCGGACGAAGCCTGCATATCTGTCATTCTCCGCATAAACTCTGGGAAGGTGATCACCACCGGCAATTCATCCACCGGCATAGCTTCAACCTGTACATTCGCGGTCTTATTTTCAGTTACACCTTCAAATATCGCTTTTACTTTGTCCTGATCTTCCTGAGAAAGCACACTTTCCAGTTTCACATCTTTTTCGATCAGCTTGTCAAGCGTGTCAGCGTCAACTCTTTTTACAGATGTTTTCTCAATCTTCTGCTCCAACGCATTAATAAAGTGTGAATCAATAACACTGGTTAAGGACAGCACATCGTAATTACGTTTTTTGGCCGATTGAATAAACGCGTCCTGTTTCTTCTCATCTGTGGTATAAAGCCAAACCTGCGTATCTCCCTTATCCGTCTGGTTTTCTTTTACAAATTCCTTGTACTCATTGAATGTAAAGAACTTGCCTTCCACGTTTTTAAGGAGACAGAAATCCTTGGCCTTCTCGTAGAACTTTTCGTCGCTGATAATTCCGTATTTCACGAACAAACCGATGTCATCAAATTTCTTTTCAAATCCTTCTCGGTCATTTTTGAAGATCTCGGACAGCTTATCAGCCACTTTACGCGTGATGTACCCATTGATCTTTTTCACATTACCATCCGCCTGCAGATAACTCCGTGAAACATTCAAAGGAATGTCCGGTGAATCGATTACACCATGCAACAATTGAAGAAAATCGGGAACGATGTCTTTTACTTCGTCCGTAATAAATACCTGACGGCTGTAAAGCTGAATTTTTTCGCGCTGTCCCTGGAAGTCATTTTTGAGCTTAGGGAAATACAATACCCCTGTGAGATTGAATGGATAATCCACATTTAAATGGATCCAGAATAACGGATCTTCACTGAAAGGATAAAGCTCTTTGTAGAAAGCGATGTAATCTTCATCTTTCAGATCCGAAGGGTTTTTCGTCCAGATTGGGCTTGGGTTGTTGATAACCTTATCTTCAAATTCGATTTCAATTGGAAGGAACTTTCCGTATTTCTCAAGGATACCCCGCAAACGGTTTTCATCCAAAAATTCTTCTGAATCTGCGGCGATGTGAAGAATCACATCAGAACCACGTGTTTCCTTTTCGGCAGAAGAAAGCTCGAATTCGGTCGAACCGTCACACACCCACCTCACTGCTTCTGAATCTTCCTTATAGGACTTTGTAACGATTTCCACATTTTCAGCAACCATGTAGGCCGAGTAAAATCCAAGACCAAAGTGTCCGATTATGCCCTTGTCGCCTTTGCCATCTTCGCCTTTATCCTTATATTTTTCTACAAACTCAGTAGCTCCCGAGAAGGCGATTTGGTTGATGTATTTCTTTATTTCATCAGCTGTCATCCCGATACCATTGTCGCTAATGGTTATCGTTTTAGCTTCCTTATCGAGTTTTACAACTACTTTAAGATCACCAAGTTCACCATTAAATTCCCCGTACGACGCCAGTTTTTTAATTTTCTGCGAAGCATCAACGGCATTTGAAACTAATTCTCTCAAAAAGATCTCGTGGTCCGAATAAAGGAACTTTTTAATTATCGGGAAAATGTTCTCGGTGTGAATGCTCAGATTTCCTTTTTCCTGAATCACTGTTTCCATAATTATTCCGTTTTTAGATTTATATTTTATAATTATTTTCTGCGTTGCAATACCCTATAAAAATTTGCGTTCCAATAACAATTATTGTGATTAAGGTATGACAGATTGTCATAATCGGTCGCTCGTAGCTTAAAATCGAAGTATGTTTGTTCCTGCGACGGTTTTTAGTAATATTGCATCATGCACTTAAAGAAGTAATTGTTAGAAAATCAATTCAAAAAAGTACCAAGAATTACCAACATGAATCTATTTAAGAAGTTATTTTTCGGAGTTGCCCTTTTTTGTGGAATTTCATCCTGTAATACCAACTCTGTACCTTTCACGAACTACACCGTTTTTACAGAAGATCTTCGTCGAAACCTTGAGGCCGCAAATATTTCGTTAGACAAAGTTCAGTTCTTCAACGATAAAGGCATTACGATCCGTCGCGAGGTATCCGACCCGAATGACATCAAAGTAAATGCAGAAGGTAAAATCAGTATCAGCAATGGAAAAAGTATCCAGACTATTGCGGTGCTTCCTTTCCGTCCGGGTGTTTCTCTGGGTTCCGGAAACGGAACGATCAATGTGTCGTGGGATGATACGCAGCAGGATACAAAAGGAATGCGATTTACTTTGAGCGGACAAAATTATTATCTGGATGTACTTCCTGACAACAAACTAAATTATAAGGACAGGAATTTCGATCTTCAGACAGGAAGCGGAACCAGATTATTTGTAAGTAAAGATTTGCTAAAACAGGTAAGTAACCAACGCGAAACTTTAAAGGGCCGCAAAGTGGGTCAATAAAATAGATCGAATTGCAGGAAGAGCCGTCCCCATGGACGGCTTTTTTAGTTTAAGTGGAATTGCTGTCCATCGCTTTTCGAATTGCTTGCCGCACTTGTAATTCTGGCACTTTGAATCAAGACTAAAACGATCAGTCCGATGACCACGATCAATGATATCTGAAGAATAGAAATTATTGAAAAGCCAGCCATTTCACTTTTAGATTCTTTAACAAGTTGCTTACCGATATCGGACTGTATATTAGTCAATTCGTTTAACCGGGCGATGGTACTTTGGAACGTTTTCGCGCCCATACCGTCAAACAGCTTTCTCCCCGCATCCGCATTGCCGGAAACGTGAAGGTTAAGCACCATCTGCTCTAACAGCATATATTCCTTAACCCGATTTTTGAAACCAGACAAACTAATTGCCTCCTGATCAACAAGATAAGTTTTTTCAAAAATATTTATCAATGAGTCAATTTTAGTGTCGTGATGTGTCAGTTCCAATTTCATTTGATCGGTCGACCCGGCTTCCTGCGAAAGCAGAAACTTTTCCATGGAAAGCCTTTTTCCGTATAGGTTCTCGGCAAGGTAAGTGATCGTTGTCGCAGGAATCAGGCGGTCCTGGTAAATGGAAGAAAACGATTTGTCGATGCCCTGAATGTGATTTCGTGAAATCAGGTTTCCCACAATGATCAAGACCATTATGCCTCCAAGAAGAAGCGCTGCTTTAAGCTTTTGTTGAATAACAAAGGACCATTTCATAAGATCAACCGGTTTATAGGCGAAGTCACCCTATTTCAAAAATAATAAAACATCTGTCAGTAATAACGTTTACGAAACTTATATGTTACAGTTCTGGCAAAACGAAGAAAAAGTGAAGGCTGGCTCTTTACGAAGACCGGCCTTCACTTTTTTAGTGCTCGATTGAAGCAGTACTATTTTTGGTCTCCACCACCCATTACATCCGTATTCGTTACCGACTTTGTTTTACGTTTGGGAGCGTCGAAACTCATTTTTCCGATTGAATAACTTAAAGTCACTTTGAAATTACGGTTGTAAAGCTGCGTTGCGCTGGTCTGGTTAAATTGGGTTGATTTAAGGTCAGACGTAAAGCGTACCCCTTTGGTCAGGAAGTTTTCAGCTCCAAACCCAATGCTTCCCTTTTTGTTGGCGAAATCCTTCTTGAAACCAAGCGAATACATGTAGAATCCTGTACGCGTTCCTTGTAATTGCACCTCTTTACCCCGATAAAATCCAAATCCCTGTAACGCCCATCCTTGTTTCAGTGAAATCTGCGACATAAGGCGTCCTCCATAGTTGAAGCCAGCGTTATTAACCGCAACGGAAATACCATCAGCATTGGTTGTTTGCCCCTCCATATAAGTATGAAGTAAGTCAATACTTCCGTTGACAGTCCATTTAGGCGTGATGTACACGTTAGCAAATACGTTCATTCCGTACGCCTGTTGCTTGCCGATATTTTCAAAGGTCGTAACAATTGCACCTGCAAGGGTATCAACGGCCATCCGCACTTGTGTGATCGAGTTGTTGGTCTGACGTCCGAAAATAGACGCGTTGATGTATGTTTTTTTGATGTTGGTACTCAATCCGACTTCCAGGTTGTCCGTTAATTCAGGAGTCAATGACGGATTCCCCATGCTGATACTCTGCGGGTTAGAAAGGTTTACATTGGGGTTCAGTTGCTGGATACCCGGACGTTGAATCCGGCGATTGTATCCTGCTTTGAGCACTGTACTGGAAGTTATGCTTTTAGAAACATTGATACTCGGAACAAGATTTCCGTAGTTCGGGATTGTTACTTTCCCCTTCTCGGCCAAATCAGCAGTGATACCGGTGTATTCGTAGCGGCTTCCAACCTTGAAAGTGTATTTGTTGGCGGTCGTAAGGGTGTAGCTCAAATACCCCGCTGCAACATTCTGGTTGTAGTTTAAGCTCCCGGAAGGATTGGCACTATTGAAAACGAAGTCACCCGATTCACCCGCAATAAGATACTTGTAATCACTATTCACTGCCCGAAAAATGCCCTTCGCTCCAAATTCCAGCATCTGGTTCTTTTTCAGCGGTGTTTGATAGTCTGTTTGCAGCGTAAATTCCGAGTTATAATTTTGATTGATGTTTTTCAAACGACTTCCCACAGCACCGGATTCGGTTAAGATATCAGTATTGAAATTGTTGGTCAGGCCCGTTCTGCTGTAAAGCGTTGAGATGGTCCACTCCTGCTGTGGCTTGAAAGTGCGTATGTAGTCGATATTGAAATCAACCGTTCCTGAAAGATCCTTTCTGTCAACCTTACGCTGAGAAGTCGCGTCCAAGGTGTTGTTCTCGAATTGATTGATCGTCAGATTTTGTTTCTGGATAAAATTTCTAGTGCCATAGCGCAAGCCTGCCGACAGCGCCTGATTTTTCCCCAGATCATAATCCCATCCTAACGAATACTGACCAAATAAACCGCGGTCTTTAGCAGTCGATGTCTGATTGGTAAGATATGTGTTACCCAACGAAAATGTTTCCTGATTTAAAGTTGATTCTGCCTTATTATAAAAGGCTCTTCCAAAACCGCCCAGAGTGAAACCCATTTTCCCTTTTCTGTAACTTCCGTTCAGTCCAAGGTTGGTACCACGGTTGCCCACGCCGGAGTCGATATTCAGGGTTAGTCCCTGCAGGTTATTTTTCTTTGTAATGATATTCACAATCCCGCCAGAACCTTCGGCGTCATATTTGGCCGAAGGTGAAGTGATCACCTCAACGGACTTAATCATATCCGCCGGAATCTGTTTTAAAGCATCTGCTACATTGCTGGCGATAATGGTTGAAGGCTTATTATTGATCAATACGCGAATATTTGAACTTCCGCGTAACGAAAGGTTCCCGTCAAGATCGACGGATAACATAGGTACCTTACGAAGAATGTCAGCAGCATCGCCGCCTTTTGCTGTAATGTCCTTTTCTGCGTTGTAAACCAGCCTGTCAACTTTCTCCTCAATCATGGATTTTTCGCCTGTGATCGTCACTTCATCAAGTGTTTTAATGCTTGTTGATAGTTTGATCTTACCCAAATCTATGTCCTGACCCTTCACCACCAGAATACTTCCGATGGTTTTGTCTTTGAATCCAATAAAAGAGATCAGTAACTTGTAAGTTCCTGGTGCAACTTTGGCGATTACAAACTTCCCTGTCTCGTCAGCGCTGGTTCCGTCAACGGGGTTATTGTTGGCAACACTAAAAAGTGCAATACTTGCAAACTCAACTCCTTTGGTAAGCGAAGAGTCGATAACTGTTCCGGTAATTTTCGAGTTGCCTTTTGGCGCAGGATCCACTGCGGATTGCGTAGCCACAAGCGGTGTTAATGAAGCCTGAGCATACAAATTTTCGATTTGGGTGATCAGGAACAGGGCAGAAAAAACGAATTTCACTACTGATAGAGATGACTTTTTCATGGTTGTCTTTTTATGAATCAATTGAACTGTATTTGACGCCTTATCGTTTTAATACAATTCCTGATACAAAGAAATATCATCTGTACCTATTCTATTCAGATAATAGATCGTTCAGCCGTTTTCATCTACCAAAGGGGGGATTTAGGGATGTGATGTTCACAACAAAAAGTCTTTTACCTGGAAAATTCCAAAATTAACCGGATTCCAAGTATCTGGTACAATTTTAGTGTTGGGATTTTTCAGCACTCTAAGTTTTATAAAACAAGCCATTTATACTTACTTTGGATAAAATCCGGAGATACTTCTTCCTGTCTCTAATCACAAATCAGATTTAAAAAATGAATGAAGTTCACATTGATTTCAGTAAGGTTCACCAAATCAAACTTTTCGGCATAACCATCCTGGAACCGTCCTCAGTCTTGTCGAGTTTGATGATGACTTTGGTTTGTATTTATGCTTTTGTGCACCTCAATAAGTTGGCCAGAAAGCATCGGATGTATACCCAATTGCAATACTTCTTTCTTTTTATGGGTATTGCCACGGCTATTGGAGGCATTCTCGGCCATGGGTTCCTTTATGTAACCGGAATGAGGGGAAAAATCCCAGGGTGGTTTGCCAGCATGATTGCCGTTGCTCTGTTTGAAAGGGCTGCGATATGGCATATCAAGCCTCTGTTGCATCAAAATATTGGAAAAGTACTTGGCTGGCTGAATTATCTGGAACTGCTGATCTTTTTTGCCCTCGCGTTCATCACTTTGAATTTCGTAGTGGTAGAGATTCACGCCTTTTATGGGTTGTTCCTGATGTTATTTTTGATAGAAGTTTATGTGTACCGCCACCGAAAAGATCCGGGCAGCCGCTATATATTCATCGCAACCTTTTTAGGCGCAGTGTCTGCAGGATGTCACGCGCTAAAATTCAGTTTTGGCCCTTGGTTTAACTACAACGATATCAGTCACATACCGATGGCTCTTTCAATTTGGTTCTACTACCAGGGAGCAAGGCACATGACATTTTATGGGGAAGACCTGAATGTAGAAAAAGCAGAAGAAGTAATTGAGCAACACTAAGGACTCACGAAGTTATGCAATTGGCAACGAGCGTCACAAAAAACTGTCCACGGTCCAGCATCTTACGCCAGACTGTGGACAGTTTTTATTTTCGGTGAAGTCTGCAATTGAACTTCAAAATTCTCAACTCATCATTTTCAATTGTCGATCGCCCCGGCGACCCGGTGTCCAATTAAAAAACTACTTATTCGGCTGCGGCGTATAGCGCAAATAAGGCTTCACAATCGTCAATCCCTTCGGAAATTTAATCTCTGCGTCAGCAGTACTGACAGCCGGGACAACGATAACATCATCTCCATCTTTCCAATCTGCCGGCGTCGCCACTGAATAGTTTGCAGTTAACTGAAGAGAATCAACGACACGTAAAATTTCATTGAAGTTACGCCCTGTTGAAGCGGGGTAGGTCAGAGTCAGCTTTACTTTTTTGTCAGGACCGATGATAAAAACCGAACGAACCGTAGCCTTTTCGCTGGCATTGGGGTGAATCATGTCATAAAGTTCTGCAACCTTACGGCCTTCATCCGCAATGATCGGGAAATTAACTTCCGTTTTGTTAACCTCATTGATATCCGGTATCCACCGATTGTGAGAATCAATATCATCCACGCTTACAGCGAGTACCTTTACGTTACGTTTTTCAAACTCTCCCTTTAAGAGTGCCGTTTTACCAAGCTCGGTTGTACAAACAGGTGTAAAATCTGCCGGGTGAGAAAAGAGCAATCCCCAGCTACTGCCAAGCCATTCATGAAATTTAATCGGCCCCTGTGTGGTATTGGCTTCAAAATCAGGCGCGATATCTCCTAGTCGAAGTGACATAACTATTATGTTTAAGTAATGGATATTTTAATCTACTAATATTGTAGAGTTAACACAAAATTAAATAATAAGTTTCATTAAAAGCATAAGGTATAGCATGAAAATATCTGGGATAGACTTGAAAAACAGGATTATTTTAGGATTTTACAGTGCTATCCGAACCCGCAAAATCCAATTTTAACCTCATTTTAAGACCGCTTTAATTACGTTTTAATTGAATCTGGGCTTCTTTGAATAATATTTGGAAAGGTGAATGTATATCATGCAAATCTCTGGATAATTAATCTTTGAAAAACACTTTTCCTACTCGCATGAACGATTCAGATATTACTTTCGACGAACACACGGTGCTGCATGATCTTAAGCACTTTTTGCCCGCCCAGGCTCCGTTAAAAGATTTTATACACCACAACACACTTCATGCTTTTCAGAATCAAAAATTTCATGACGGAATTCGCAATGCTTCAGGTATACTTGGTTACAAGGTATCACTTTCGCTGGACGAGTTCAGGGCACTCTACGCCGCTCAGCGCGTAGGCGATGCGGTTCTTGAAAAAGTCATAAGGGAGAAAAAAGGGCCAGGCAAATTAAAGGAATGGAAAGAAAAAGTTCTGACAAAAAAATATGATACAACGACTTCTCCCAGGATTGGCACACTCAAGGCCAACTGGAAAAGGGAGTATCATGTCGATCTTGATTCACTGGTTCATCCGATTTTATTCAGAATCCTTTGCAGTTATCTGGATCAGGGTATTGCTATCTGGAATTTCCCCGTCCGTAATAAGGGCTTTCTGGCATGCCTCAGGGAAATGGAACAGAATAGCTTTTCCAGTGTTTTCAGGACCAAGCGTGCTAAAAAATTGCTCTTAGATGGCAATGATAACATTACGGACCTTCTGAACATTCTTGTAGGAGACGTGTCGCTTTACAAACAATATCTTTTTGACCAGCAGTTTGCCCATCAGGGATGGTCAGGAATGGTTTCCGCGATTGAGGATCAACCGGAAACTTTACTTGATTACCGAAATATTTCTTTAAAAGATCTTATCACTTTTGAGCTCCTGCTTGAAATTGATGCGCTTGATAATCATTTTGGTAGTGAATGGGCTCCATTGGCAACCAAATTGTCCCATAAGCTTATTGACCTTTTCGCACCGGTACCTGAAACAGAACTGAATCAGGTTTTGGTTTTGTGGCAGGAAGCATTTGAGTGGACTTATTATGATCAGGTATTAGCTGGCATCAGTCAGCTGAAAAGGGCTAAAAATGATCATCTGAACAAAAGCTTCCAGGCGATGTTTTGCATTGATGACCGGGAATGCTCTTTACGCCGGTACCTTGAGGAATTCGACACAAATTGTGAAACATTCGGAACGCCCGGGTTTTTCGGCGTTGAGTTTTTTTACCAGCCGGAAGACGGGAAGTTTTATACCAAAGTCTGTCCTGCGCCGATTACGCCCAAGTATCTTATCAAAGAGGTTGATTCGACGAGCAAACGCGAGAAAGATGTGCATTTCAACAAACACGCACATTCGTTTTATAGCGGCTGGCTGGTTTCACAGACCCTTGGCTTCTGGTCGGCCTTCAAACTGGCAGCAAATATTTTCAAGCCATCCATGAGTCCGGCCACAGCTTCGTCCTTCAAGCACATGGACAAGTTTGCCAAACTAACCATTGAAAACAAGGATCTCAGCGATATAGAAAACGGGCTTCAGATCGGCTATACCGTTGAAGAGATGGCAACGCGGGTTGAAGGGTTGTTGAATAGCATCGGACTCGTAAAGGATTTTGCACCAATTGTTTACGTGGTTGGGCACGGATCGAGCAGCGTTAATAATCCTCACTATGCCGCATACGATTGCGGAGCGTGCTCTGGACGTGCCGGATCAGTTAATTCCAGGGTAATCTCGTTTATGGCTAACCATCCCAAAGTGAGGGACATACTTGCGACAAAAGGACTTATAATTCCTGAGACTACGCAGTTTATCGGCGGCCTGCACGATACCACAAGGGATGAGATCGTCTATTATGACGAGAAATCGCTTTCGCCTGAAAATCACCAGAGACATCTTGCAAATGAAGCTGTTTTCGAGAAAGCGCTGGACTACAATTCAAAGGAAAGATCAAGAAGATTTGAATCGATAGACACTTCATTGAGCCCTAAAACGATTCATGAGAAAATCCGACTCAGGTCGGTATCATTATTTGAACCCCGTCCCGAATTGAATCATGCCACCAACGCGCTGTGCATCGTGGGCAGAAGAGAAATAACAAAAGGTCTCTTTATGGACAGGAGAGCTTTTATGAACTCGTACGACTACGCTATCGATCCAGACGGAAAGTATTTATTCAACATTATGAAGGCGGCCGCGCCCGTGTGTGGTGGTATCAATCTGGAGTATTATTTCTCCCGGGTAGATAATCAGAAACTCGGAGCCGGTACAAAGCTTCCTCATAATGTAATGGGATTATTTGGAGTAGCAAACGGAATTGACGGAGACCTGAGGCCTGGCCTTCCAAGCCAGATGATCGAGATTCATGATCCGGTGAGAATCCTTTTTATTCTCGAACATTTCCCTGAAGTCGTGCTTGACACGCTCAAGAGATTGTATGCAACTTATGAATGGTTTATCAACGAGTGGGTCAACCTGGTGGTTATTAACCCGGAAACACAACAGCTTTTTGTATTCCGAGAAGGTGAATTTGTTCCTTACCATTCATTAGTCGGGAAAGTTGAAGAATCGTACGACCTCGAATCCATTCTGGAGTCGCATCAGGACAATATTCCGGTTTTTTCACTCCAATAGATAAAAACTGTCGGTGGTTAGCTTTTCCGCGAAGCCGCATTTTGCTGAAAAAATAATTACCGCCAGTTTACCACGCAAGAACAAAACTATATGACCTCGCTCATTCCATTATTTATAATTATTCCCTTTTTAGGATTTATAATCAGCCTGCTGATTCCGAATAAAAAGGAAACGTTGATTTCTCAGGTCTCATTTTCCGCGGTGGGCATTCACATGGCTTTCGCCATGATATTTCTGGTATTCTGGATAATTGGCGGCCACCATACCTTGAACGAAAAAGATATTGTGCTCTTTCAAACGGTCGGTTACGAGTTTTTTATTGACTTCTACTTCGATAAGATCACAGCAACATATTTGTTCGTAGGATCATTCCTGACTTTCCTGGTGACGCTTTACAGCAGAATTTATCTCCACAGAGAAAAGGGTTATAAACGGTTTTTCAATACCATATTACTATTCTATCTCGGTTACAACATTGTTATTTTTTCCGGAAATCTCGAAACGCTTTTTATCGGCTGGGAAATTCTGGGAATCTCGTCGTTTCTATTAATCGCATTTTACCGAGAAAGATACTTGCCTGTAAAAAATGCGGTAAAAGTTTTCTCCATCTACCGAATTGGCGACGTGGGCTTGATTTTAGCAATGTGGATGAGTCATCATCTCTGGCATGAGAACATTACATTCATGAAACTCAATAACTATGTAATGGTCCATGAGCATCTTCAGTCTCACAGCCTGATCGGCGTGTTTATATCGGTCATGATTTTGATTACCGCAGCTGCAAAATCTGCCCAGTTCCCTTTTTCCTCCTGGCTTCCAAGGGCTATGGAAGGTCCGACGCCTTCAAGTGCCATTTTTTATGGTTCGTTGTCGGTGCATCTCGGCGTTTTTCTATTATTAAGAACATTCTTGTTTTGGGAGCATCAGTTCTCCGTCCGTATTCTTATTGCGGTGGTTGGGTTAATAAGTGCAGTTATTGCAACAGGCATTGCCAGGGTTCAGTCTTCGGTCAAGAGCCAGATCGCCTATGCTTCCATTGCACAGATCGGTTTAATATTTATTGAAGTTGCCGCAGGATTTGAGAATCTTGCCATATTCCACTTTGCCGGCAACGCATTCCTTCGTACATACCAGTTGCTTGTCTCCCCGTCGGTTGTGAGCTATCTGATACGCGAACAATTTTATAATTTCTCTCCACGGGCCAAATCCATTGAAGATTCTTTTCCAAAAAAACTTCAATACACTTTTTATATCCTGTGCATCAAAGAGTGGAACCTGGATTCATTCATGTACCGCTTTCTGTGGAACCCTTTGAAAATGATCGGAAATAAGTTGAATTTTTTAACCTTCAACATTTCGCTGATCATCTTTATCCCCGCTTATGTAATAGGACTCTTTTGTGTGTATCATAAAGATCTTTTGCCTGCGGATGTCCAGGCGTATCTTCCTTTTACATTCTCGTTTATAGGACTTGTTATGGTCCTTAAATCTTTCACCGAAAGGCAAAAATCAAGAATGAGCTGGTTGCTGGTCATCATGAACCATTTCTGGGTTGCACTTGCTATTTCGTTCAACGAGCAGTTTGGCTTTGATCACGTACACCTGTATCTGAGCGGTGTGGTGGTTGCAGGTATTTTGGGCTATTTGTGTCTCAACCGACTAAAAATGCTGGAGGGCAACATTGGCCTGGGTCAGTTTCATGGACACGCCTACAAACATCCAAAAATAGCCATGGTTTTCCTTCTCTGCTGCCTGGGGCTTTCCGGCTTTCCAATCACCCCGACTTTTATCGGAGAAGACTTAATTTTCAGCCACATCCATGAAAATCAGGTGACTCTGGCATCTTTCACTGCCCTGAGCCTCATTATTGACGGACTGGCCATTATCAGAATTTATGCCCGTGTTTTCCTGGGTCCACATGCCAAATCCATTGATGAAATGGCTTACAGATCTTCATGACCTATAATTAACCTTTGATTTAGTTAAGCATAAACCATCTCATATTCTAAAATGAGGTGGTTTTTTGTGGGTGGCCTTCGTTTAATTTTAGACAGGATCGCCTGCCGCAGGATTTCAGGATTAACAGGATTTGACTCAGTCTTTACCCATCTCCTCTTTATTTCAAAACTGGTGCCTCTACTGCGGGATTTCAGAATGGACTGGATTTTTTGTGGTCAAATCCAATAGAGATGCCTGCGCATGCTTCTTCATCCTGTCTCAATTTCCATTTATGATTCAAATTTTAGTCAGGACCATCCACCGCAGTGGTTTAAGCTTGGAGCCAGCTTCCCATTTCTCACTTCGCACCGCCCGGCGGCCCGGTTTTCATTTCTCATTTCTCATTTCTCATTTCTCATTTCTCATTTTTCACTTTTCATTAACCATTTACCCCCGTTCACCTTTCCACCCTATATTTATCACAATTCCCAATAAATAGCTTAAATTGAACTATCCGGACGTTTTTCAGCTTTTGCAAAAAAACCACGGAATGAACTAACACTCCTTTAATGAATTTAAAAAAACCCGTATACCTGGACAATAATGCCACCACGCCCATGGATCCAAGGGTATTGGAGGAAATGTTACCCTACTTTTTGGACAAGTTCGGAAATGCGGCAAGCCGTACACATTCATTTGGATGGGAAGCGGAAGAAGGTGTGGACGTGGCCCGGGAAAATGTAGCCCGGCTAATTGGGGCCCATCCGCAGGAAATTATTTTCACTTCAGGTGCGACGGAGTCTAATAATCTCGCAATAAAAGGTCATTCCCGTGAACGCAATCATATTATAACGGTTGCTACTGAGCACAAAGCGGTTCTTGACACCTGCAAAAATCTGGAAAAACAAGGTACAACTGTTACCTATCTACCTGTGCTTGCGAATGGATTAATCGATCTGGAAAAGCTCGAAAAATCAATCACAAAACAGACAACACTTATCTCCGTCATGTATGCCAACAATGAAACTGGTGTAATTCAGCCGATCAAGGAGATCAGCGCCATTGCTAAAAAATACGGAGTGCTCTTTTTTTGTGATGCCAGCCAGGCGGTTGGAAAAATACCAGTCGACGTTATATCCGAGGGAATTGATATCATGTCGTTCAGTGCACACAAAATGTACGGTCCAAAAGGCGTTGGTGCGCTTTATGTTAGAAAGAAAAATCCAAAAGTAGAGCTTCATTCGCAAATCGACGGCGGTGGGCACGAACGAAATATGCGTAGCGGTACGTTGAATGTTCCGGGGATCGTGGGCTTTGGAAAGGCTTGCGAATTGTGTCGGGAAGAGATGAGTGCTGAGTCAAAAAAGCTCAATAACCTCAGAAACATTTTTGAAAACTGCATGCTTGAACTATCCGACACAGAAGTCAATGGAGCCGATTCTCCACGACTACCCCATTCTACCAACATTCATTTTCAAAATATAGATGGAGAAAAAATGGTATTTGAGGCAGGAAGTGACGTTGCATTTTCACGAAGTTCGGCTTGCACCTCGGCAACATTAGAGCCCAGTTTTGTCCTCAAAGCCATGGGCCTATCCGACGATGTTATTCACAATTCTTTCAGGTTTAGTTTAGGCAGATTTTCTACAGAGGAACAAGTAGACTACGCTATAAAAGTAATTTCTAAAATAGTAAAGCGACACCGTCATGAAGGAAATTACTGACATCATCAGAGCATATGATGCTGCATTGCTTGTTGGAAAAAAAATGGCCCTCGCCACTGTGGTGCATGTGGAAGGCTCGTCGTATCGCAGACCCGGCGCTCGAATGCTTGTCACCGATGACGGGCAACTGACAGGAGCGATCAGCGGCGGATGCCTGGAAGGCGACGCGTTGCGAAAAGCGTTGCTCGCAATTTCACAACAAAAAAACAAACTGGTTACCTATGATACAACCGACGAAAACGATACTTCGCTTGGTGTTCAATTGGGATGTAATGGTATCGTGCATATACTTTTTGAACCCATAGATCAAGAAGAGCCCAACCACCCGATAGCACTACTGAAAAGGATTTCGGAAAAACGTCAAAACGCAGTCCTGGTAACACTATTCTCCCTTAATTCGAGAGTAGCAAACCAGCCGGGTACATGTTTTTTGAGCCTAGAATCTGCGCGTATATTTTGCAATATTACAAATGAGGAAGCCATTATATTGTCTGGGGAAGCTGAAACCGGACTGAAGATAAAAGACTCTACTTTTAAGCATTTTTCATTTGGCAATCAATCGCTTACAGGTTTCATAGAATATCTCCCTGCCCCTGTCTCTCTGGTTATCGTGGGTGCCGGAAACGACACCATTCCGCTGATGGAAATGGCCGCGGTACTCGGTTGGCATATCACGGTTGTTGATGGACGGGTGGGGCATGCTACAAAAAAGCGCTTTCCCAAAGCCGACAAAATTTTGGTAGCAAAGGCAGGTGACGTTCTGTCTCAAATACAAACAGATTCTCAAACCTTCTTTACACTGCTTACACACAATTACAATTATGATCTGGCATTGTTAAAGGAGCTGATTTTTCTTGACGATTGCACCTATATTGGTGCGCTTGGTCCACGAAAAAAACTGGAAAGAATGTTCGGTGATCTGACACTGGAAGGAATCGAAGTGACCGATGCGCAGAAATCCAGGATTTATGGGCCGGTTGGACTGGATATCGGAGCTGAAACAGCAGAAGAAATTGCGTTGTCGATCCTGGCAGAGATCAAGGCTGTCCTGAATGGCCGCAAAGGAATTTCACTGCGTGAAAAAGCTGAACCAATACATAGTCGTCCCGAGCAGAAAGCTGATTATATTAAAACAGAAGGCGAAGATTTCCTTTGCGCGGTACAAACGATAGAATCGTAAATGGAACCTTCGCGATCATTCGGGATCGTCATCCTTGCTGCGGGCAATTCGTCCCGACTTGGCGAACCCAAACAATTGCTTCAGTTCAAAGGTAATAGCCTGATTAGAAATGTCGCAGAAGCAGCGTTGGCGATTGAATCTAATAATGTGGTGATCGTCACAGGTGCGAATGATGCACTTGTTTCCCAAGAATTGGAAGATCTAAAAGTTCATCTGGCTCCTAATCCAGACTGGCAGGAAGGAATGGGTTCTTCCATCCGCGCTGGCCTGAGTAAACTTCTTCTGTTGGACCCGAATACTGATTTCATCATCATAGCCGTCAGCGACCAGCCTTTTGTTACTTCCGAAATTTTTCAAAAACTAATTAGAAATGGCAATGCTGCCACCGGTGCTATTGTGGCATGCGCCTATCAAAACGTAACCGGAACCCCGGTTTTATTCAAAAAGAAGTATTTCGATGCACTGCTTAATTTAAAAGGTGCCGAAGGTGCTAAAAAGCTATTGAAGCAATTTAAAAATGATGTTTCAACCGTTCCGTTTCCACAAGGAGAGGTCGATATTGATACGAAAGAGGATTATGAAAAGCTACTGCAGTCTTAATCAATTATCACTATTTTTTTCGGTTCAAAACGAATTGGCAACCCAGGCCGATTTGCGTCGACGCGATCGTAAAGTATTTTATAGGATCTGCATTCAGGGAAAGAAAGACGGAAGAATTCTCCCGAATTGAGTATGAAATACCAGCGCTTACACCAATTGCATATGCGGGCCCATCCAAAATCAAATTGCCCGTCTTTCGTTGCCGGAGAGGTTTAGTTGTGTCTGCCGTTTTCTGCCAACGATAACCAGCGAACCCAATCTGCATTTTTAAAAACGGTGTCAACCTAGATTTCAAAATATTGTACTGAAATTCAGGCATTATAGAAAACTCAAACGTTCGACGATCAAAAGAGTTAGCCATTTTTGCATCCAAATTCCAATATTTCCCTCTAAATAAAATACCTATAGCAAACCTATCCGCCAAATAATAGTGTAGAGAAGAGCCCAATTCGAAGTGCTGCGAATTATAGTTGTCATTGATCTCCAACATCCCCTTCCCAAAATAAACCTGTGGACTTACCACCAAATCTCCCTTTTTAGCCTGCCCAAAGACGGACACTGATACAATGACAACAAGCAAAAATGGGTAAGAAAAACGAAGGAATTTACCGAACACGAAGTGGTTCACCATAATAAACTGTTTTAAAAGATTTCGAACTAATTTCCAAGATCGAAGTTTTCAAAACAGTGAGCATGTCAACAAATTAGTATAAAATTTTCGATTTCCAAACCTCCTCCCTTTCATCCCTCCTTCCTTGCTCCCACTCCCACAACATTCATGACCATCCCTTACCGCGTCCTTCCACTTTCATTTTTCCATTTTCATCTTTCAACTTAAAAAACCTTCTTCCAAAAAATTTCAACTTTCTCTTGGAAATCAAATTACATCGATTACCTTCGCAGTGTACTATTTAACTAGAACACTAAACAACCAAGCAATGATCGACCTTGATCGCGTCTCTTTTGGGTATAGCAAGCATAAGAAGTTGTTCGAGGATTTGTCTCTAAAATTAGATCCCGGACATATTTATGGGCTTCTGGGGAAAAACGGAGCTGGCAAATCGAGTCTGCTTCGTAACATCGCCGGATTACTTTACCCTTTGGCCGGCAGCATCCGTGTGGCAGGTTTGGAACCTCGTAGAAGGCAACCTGCTTTTCTCCAGGATCTGTTTTTCATTCCCGAGGAGATTTATTTACCCTCCGTTACCATGCAAAAATATGTGAATATGTTTGCGCCGTTTTATCCACATTTTAGTGAAGAACAATTCAATAAGTACATCTCAGAATTTGACATCCCCATCGACAACAAGCTTACCGGCATGTCGTATGGCCAGAAGAAAAAAGTACTGATTGCTTTTTCCCTGGCAGCCAACACAAAAGTGCTGCTCATGGATGAACCCACAAACGGCCTTGATATTCCTTCAAAAAGCCAATTCCGAAAAATAGTATCATCTGCACTGGATACCGATCGGGTAATACTCATCTCCACCCATCAGACAAGAGACCTTGACAATCTGATTGATTCCATTATCATCCTTGAAGATAGCGAAGTACTGATCCATCATAGTCTGGAGTCCGTTGCCGAGCGGCTTTGCTTTGAAACACTTGCGTCTGTTGAACATGATGACCGCGTGTTGTACGCCGAGCCTTCCTTGCGTGGGTTCAAGGCCGTAACAGAAAATCATCAGGGCGAAGAAAGCCGCGTGGATCTCGAACAGCTATTTAATGCCGTCATCGAAAACCCTGCACGTATCAAGCAAATATTTGGAGGGAAGCGATGAGATTGATACTGACTTTATTGCTTTTTATTATAGGATTGCTCTTGCAGTATCTCACTCCCATAGTGATCCCTATTGAATCATTAATCCATTTATTACCATGAACCAGACATTCAATTTTCGCCGCTTCGGATTACTATTAAAATTGGAAATTGCGGAAAAGGGCAAGAATTACCTGATGATGGGCGGCATGCTGATTGCGATCATGCTGATGCTCATGTTACCCATCATTTTCAGCAGACAGAATAGCCCAATCCTCATTTTCCTTCATGCCCTGGCATTGTTCATGGTGGTAATGTTTGGAGGAAGCCTTTATACCAGTTTGGTATTCAGCCAATATGGTGTACCTGCAACCGGGATCTCGGCAATCATGATTCCCGCTTCCCGCATTGAAAAATACCTTGGGACATTATTCATAAACCTGTGCTTCACTGTTCCATTCGCTCTCTTGTTTCTGAAGCTGCATGAATCGACCATTGCATATGCCAATACCCTTTTACCTGCTTCTGAGAATCCCTACAAGCCCATTCCCGAAGGATTTTTGATGTACTTCATCAATCTCTATGTTATAATTCAAGGGGCAATTTTTCTCGGCTCCATTTATTTTACCAAATTTTCTTTTATTAAATCTGCCATTGGTTTTTTTCTCACCTACCTTCTTGTGGGCGGCATGTATTTGTGGCAGGCGTACTACTTTACCTCATATCCGTCTAAACTTGTTTCGTTCCCATATACCAGCTGGGAGGTTTGGTATTATAAACTGAACCAAAGCTACTATGCCGGTTTTCCTCCAACCTTCCAACATGTTGTCAACGGTTTCCCATTTTTCCTTCTCTTGGCTATGTGGTATATAGCGTTTGTGAGGCTTAGGGAAAAACAAATCTAACCAACCGAAGTCATGGAATTTAAAGATAAACAATCCATTTACCTGCAGATCGCGGACTATATCTGCGAGCAGATCCTGCTTGGAAAATGGCCGCCAGGAGAACGAATTCCTTCGGTTAGAGATCTGGGCGGAATGCTGGAAGTCAATCCCAATACGGTCATGCGGACGTTCGACTTTCTTCAGAACAAGGAGATCATTTTCAACAAAAGAGGAATTGGTTATTCAGCTGACGACAAGGCTCATGAAAGGATTTTGGCCTATCGTAAGGAGCGTTTTCTCGAGAGCGAGTTGCCCGAATTTTTCAAAACCCTGTATTTGCTAAATGTGAGCATGAACGACCTGCAGCAGAGATATGAGCTGTTTGTTGCTGACAACTATACGACAACACCCTGATTATCAAAATAAACAGAAACGGAATACCCGAACTCCTCCCACGAAGGCTTTCTGGAAATGAACATGTATTCACTACTGATCATGAATTGATAATGATAAAAATAATTCAGTGCAAACCATACTTTATGCTGGTAATAAGAACACTGCTCGCCTGGACACTGTGTCGTTACGGTTGGGCCAAGCTCAGCGACAGTCAGTTTGGTATTGATTCCAAGTCCATGGCACTGCCATTGAAAGACATAGATCTCATGAGGCTTTCCTGGTATCTCGCCGACCATGAACCTTTTAAGAGCTTTGTGGGCATAAGCCAGCTTCTGACAGGGGGATTGCTTTTATTTCACAGGACTACTCTGATCGGCGCTTTTATGATGATTCCAATCTGGCTCAATATTCTCGTCTGGGATGTGACATTTATGGAGGGACAGACCTCTGCATTTACTTTTCGCCTGGGGTTTTACCTGATGCTAACATGTATTTTAATTTATGAATCAATCAAAGACAAAAGCGCCTTTATCAGGACGATGACTGAAAATAAATCTGTGCTGAGCCAGCCCGCATGGGTCTATGTGACTTTGCCTGTGGCGGCTGTCATTCTGGAATTTACTTGCGCAGTTCCATCCGCCCTGTTGTCATTATTCAGATCAATCTGATTTATAGAAAGGCGAAATGGCTCCATGAAATTTTTATTTTGTTTTGCCTTATCGACAAAATGATCAATAACAATCAAATATCAAATTCAAAAGTTAACTCATGAAGACAAGTAACATACTGCTCATCGGACTCCTGGTCGTCACGCTTCTTTTTGGAATGGGCTCCAACCTGGTATTGAAAAGTGAATTTGAGAAAGTCAATAAAGGCGACACATACGCAGGATACCGAAAAGAGCCTCTGAAACCTTTCAAATACGTATCCCTCGGAGGAAAGGCCTTTGGATATACCCAGATTGAGCCGGGAAAAGATTTCGAGATGAGAACGACTGCTAATCCGAGAATTTTGGAATGGAAAATTGAAAACGACACACTCAAGCTCAACTACAAGAAAGATTGGAATGACGAGGGCTATGGTGCGATAAACCCATTCTGGGGTAGACCAGTCGCCTATATACTTGCTCCGAATTTATCTGGAATTGAATCAAAGGGTGTTCGTACCATGGTGAGCGGATGGAATAGTCAGGAATTAGTGTTACGTCAACAGGGCCAACGCATGCTTATGGTCAACAACAAGATTGCAAATCTATCCCTCCAGATTGACGCACAGGGGTACATAGAGATTAATCAGAAAAACAAAATCGGCACAGCGAATGTGCTGGTGAAAGATTCAAGCAATTTTATTACGGAAAATGTTTTCAAATCTTTCAACATCCAGGTCGACAGCGCAGCTCGCGTCAGCTTGCCTGGAAATCTGTTAAAAAAAGCAGGTATACAGTAGTTCACGTCGCTGTGTGGGCACGTTGCATCTTTAGCCATCCATTAACGCAAGATTACCGCACCAAAAGAAAAAAACCGTGGAAGAATTAGCTCTCCCACGGTTTTTTATATAGTTGGACTAGCCTGAATCTATTTACCTAAAAGTGCAGCAGCCGCTTCATCCACAAACCAATGGAGCTGGCCCTTTTCGGGATTGATGATTTGTGAGGGAAATTGGTCAACATTTCTCTTTCCTTCCAATACGTTTTTCAAAGTTTCGGCCTTGCCATTTCCCACCGCCATAAAAACGACGCAAGCTGAGTCATTCACAATAGGGGCCGTCAAAGTAATCCGATACATATCCTGGGCAGCAAGAAAAAAAGCAGCGACGTTATGGTCTTTTTCATGAATCACCTCTGTTCCAGGGAATAACGACAGGGTATGTCCATCATCACCCATGCCCAAGAGAACAAGATCAAAGGAGGTTTCTGAACCTTTCAAATATTCATCGAGTACCGCTTCGTAAGCCTTAACTGACTCTTCCGGGGAAATATCAGTGCGCATGACGTGGATATTCTGCTCTAAGACAGGCACCTTGCTGAGCAACTCCTCATAACACATTTTGGCATTATTACGGTCATCCGCATAAGGAACAGCTCTTTCATCGCCCCAGAAAAAATGAATTCTTTCCCAGGCAATTGTTTCCTTATAAGGTGTTGCAGATAATATTGAATACAAGCGTTTTGGCGTACTTCCACCTGATAGAACAAAAGTGAACCTTTCTTTCTTCGTTAAAACCTCAGTAATATAATTTCCGATCCAGGCAGCAAGATCTTCACTAAGCTGATTCGCATTTTTTGCAATATGGATTTCCATAAAACGATCTATACAGCAGGTGGTAAATTGATCCAGGTATGTCCGTCTCTGGCTATCAGGGCGTCCGCTTCGTCAGGCCCCCATGAATCGGGAGCATAGTTGGGGAAGTCCTGAGGTTTACGATTTTCCCAAGTTTCAAGAATTGGCATAATCACTTTCCAGGCTGCATCCACCTGATCGCCTCGCATAAACAAAGTAGCGTCACCTTCCATGACATCCAACAGCAATGTCTCATAGGCTTCCGGCGCATGTTCACCGGCAACCGCGTCGTAATCAAAAGTCATTTCCACGGGGTCCAGCGTCATGGTCTGTCCAGGGCGTTTTGCCTGAAACCGAATACTGATATCCATATTCGGCTGAATACTGATCGTCAATCGGTTGGATCTCCAAGTTTCAGCTGCTTCTTCCGGAAATGCGTAGTGCGGCGCTGGCTTAAATTGCAGCGTAATGTGTGTAGCCTTCTGATTCAGGTACTTACCCGTTCTGACATAGAATGGCACACCCTGCCAGCGCCAGTTATCGATATAGAATTTTGCTGCAGCAAAAGTATCTGTATTCGAATGAGGATCGACCCCCGTTTCTTCCCGATATCCGACCACCTTCTCCCCTTTTTTCCAACCACCTGAGTACTGCCCCCGAACAGCGTAATCATGCACCTGTTCTTTTTCTATACGACGGATTGCGTTCAATACGTCTACTTTCTTATTACGAATTTCATTTGCATCAAATGATACGGGCGCCTCCATGGCCACCATACACATGATCTGCAAAATATGGTTTTGAACCATATCCCGCAATGCACCGGAATGTTCAAAATAACCCCCACGACCTTCCAGGCCAACACTTTCAGCGGCAGTAATTTGAATATGATCAATGTAGTTGCGATTCCAAAGCGGCTCAAACAAAGCATTTGCAAAGCGAAGCGCCAGGATATTCTGCACGGTTTCCTTGCCCAGATAGTGATCAATACGGAAAATTTGCTCTTCCGCAAACATGCTTCCAAGCAACGTATTCAGTTCATGGGCACTTTCAAGATCATGCCCGAAAGGTTTTTCCACGACAATTCTGGTACAACATTTTTCCTCGCAGATTTTCAGCGCACCCAACTTTTCAGCAATAGACGGCACCAATTGAGGAGCTACAGCCAGATAAAAAATAACATTGGGATGTACGCCCCAATCTGCTTCCTTTTCTTTTACGAGATCCGTAATCAGGTGATATGCTGCGGCATCGTCTCCATCCATTTGAAGGTAAGTGACGTGCTCGCTAAAATCTTTCCAGTGTCCGTTTTGTTTGCCTTTTCTTCTTGAAAATTTTGTGACACCATCCAGAAGGTGTTCCGTGTACGCTTCGTTGGTGTAGGCACTTCTGCCAATTCCAGCGATCGCAAACTTTTCAGGCATCCATTGATCCAAAAATAAGTTATAGAGTGCTGGAGTCAGCTTTCTATAATTCAAATCCCCGCTGCCCCCGAAAATAAACAAAATGGAAGCAGGAGGACGTTTATTGGTTTGCATAAATTCTAATTTTAATGTTGACCCCACTCTGTATGAAATGTACCGGGGATATCAGTACGCTGATAGGTATGTGCGCCGAAGTAATCGCGTTGTGCCTGAATCAGATTCGTCGGCATTCGTTCACTTCTGTAAGCGTCAAAGTATCCGAGAGAGGACATAAATCCGGCAGCCGGAATTCCTGCTAAAACTGCCTTTGCAACAACTTTGCGTGTATTACCTTCAATCGATTTAACGAGTTGCGCCACTTCTTGGTTCAACAATATATTGGATAATTCCGGGGACTCCTGATAGGCTCTTGTAAAAATCTCCAAAAGCGAGGAGCGAATAATACAGCCCCCGCGCCATACGCTTACTACCTGAGGCAATGGAATATCCATGGTCAACTCTTTGGAAGCCTGGTGTAACATCGCCAGTCCCTGAGCATAGCTAAGTATGGTAGCAAAGTAGAGCGCATCGTGTACTTCCTTAATCCATTCTTCCGACGCATGACCTGTATCAACAGCTGAATCCGGATACAAGGCAGAGGCCTGCACACGCTCGTCTTTATAACCTGAGATCGTCCTCATAGCCACGGCTGTATCAATGACAGGAACAGCAACGGGTAATTCCATCGAATCTTGTGAAGTCCACTTTCCTGTCCCTTTGGATCCCGCTTTATCAGAAATGACATCGACGAGGCGCTGGCCTGTTTTATCGTCATTTTGCAGGAATATGTTAGCTGTAATTTCAACCAGGAATGATTGTAAAGCTCCTTCGTTCCAGCTTTTGAAGACTTCGTGAAGCTGATCGTTGTTCAGTCCGGCATGTTTCAGCAACGCGTATGACTCGCTAATCAATTGCATTATGGCATACTCTATACCGTTATGCACCATTTTGACATAGTGTCCGGCGCCGCCCTTACCTAAGTAGGCTACACAAGGCTCACCGTTTACCTTGGCGGCTATTGATTCAAGGACGGGCTTCAGATGCAAATATGCTTGCTCATTTCCACCGGGCATCATACTTGGTCCGGTACGCGCTCCCTGCTCACCACCTGAGACGCCCATGCCCATAAAGTTGATACCCGTTCCTTCCAGAGCCTTAACCCTTCTCAGTGTATCTGTGTAATGGGAGTTGCCTCCGTCGATGATCACATCGTCTTTTTCTAGTAGGGGTAGCAGAGAAGCAATCACATCGTCCACGGGTTTTCCCGCCGGCACAAGCATCATTACTTTGCGTGGTGTCTGTAGTTGCTGCACCATGTGAGCCAGGTCAGGCACTCCTTTTACCGTAGTACCAGGTGTGGCGGCCGCTTCCAGAGCTGAATTTTTGGCTTCGTCTTTATCAAAACCGATAACTGAAAAACCATGATCAGCCATATTGAGCAACAGGTTCCTTCCCATCACGCCTAGACCGATCATCCCAAAATCGAATAAGTTATTTGACATAAATTGTATCTCTGATTTACGAAGACACAATATTAGGCTTTTTTGATTGCCTTTAAAACATCAGTTCATGAGGGAAAGTAAAAGAGGTTACCTTTCAGAGGCTGTCACTCAATGACCAGCAAGCATCTACGCATGCGTACATCGCCTTTTGAATGCGGCTCACAGCTTGTTATATCTGATTAATTGAGGGCATTCACGCATGACGATTATTCCTACCTCGACAAACTACCGTCCTTTTCTCATATGTTTAGATGCGGGGAATCATGTTTGCGCACGGGCTTTTACGGCTGCCCTCGTAAATTGAGAGCCGGTTAAGGAATTCACGCACTTGTAAGAATAGCATCTTCAACAAAAGTTTTCAGATCATCCTTGTTGGCAATGGTTTTATTTTCATGATGCCTGAGATGGAAATTTTCTAGTTTCTGAAGCAAATATTGAAGGGTCAATTTTTCTGAAAGCGTCAATTCTCCGGTAATCATTTTACCGACATAATTCATATCTATGAATACCTGATAAAGCAAATGTTTTCCCTCTTCAGTAATGGCAATCTGCTTGCTTCTTTTATCTTTTAAGTCATCCCACTGTTTCACCAACCCACTCGCTATCAACCGTCTGATAACTTCGGTGCCTGATGTTTTCTCTTGTAGATTATGACTGATCAGTTCTGTTTTTGAAAGATGGTCGTGGGTTAATAAAATTGCAAGTGCTGTAAAATCCTCTGCTGTTACCAGTGGTGTTCCTTCCAGAGCTTTCTTAATATAGGACTTTGCATAACGGCTCATGTAAACAAATAATCGCCCGATGCTATTGTCGAGCTGGAACGCAATTGCCAGTGACGAGGCTTCGCTCTTTCCAAATCTTACATCACCAATGCCAAAATTTTCCACAGATTCACCCGCATAGTTGATCAGCATTCCTGTAAAATCCTGCATTGACACCTCCCGACCCTGGTTCTCATGTTCCAGTTGTTCGACAAGCGTTATGAGTTGATGGATGAGCTGGTATGATTTCATGCCAAATGGAATTAATTCTAGCGATAGTTTTTCAAAGTTAAATCGTTTTACTGAGTTCCGGATTTAACTTTTTGAATGCGGCATACGACTTTTCGTAATTTTGGCTCAGGTTACGCCGCGGTATGAAGCTCTCCAAAAAATTAAATGTTCTGATCAGCCTCAGTTTATAGCTTGGCAATTGAGGAGCTTTTATTGCAAGCATATCAGCAATTTCTTCGCCTAACAGATAACGCATTAAACCCAGAATATCAGTAGCCGTAGCTTTACTCGTATTAACAGCCAGGATGTGATCGATTAAAGATTGGGTAAGCTCCTTTCCATGTTCCGAAGTACAGAACTGTCTGCGTCTAATGGCAGCATCTAAACAATTTCCCATTTTTTGATTTTCAGGGATTAAATTTTCGTTCAGACCAGTCAGAAAGCCAATTACTGCCCAAGTATGTAAAAATGCCTCCTGCTCTGATTGGCTTACCTTAAATCCAAGCCTTGCAAGACCGCGAAGCACAATGAGTGAGAAAGAAAGGTTTGTCCCTGCCATATCCTCCTGATTGATCGGCACACCCCAGCTATTATCCCATTTACCGCTTTTAAGTGTGTAATGACGAACTGCAGCATGCATAATACGAACCTTCAAGATCTGTTGATATCCTATTCCAGTCGCAGCAAAAGCACCCGGCGCCATGACGTCCCACACAAAAACTGCCGTATCATACAACCGCTTTGTGGTTTGTTTTCGTATCAGTTCCGAGATATATAACACCATTGTACCGTTAGCTGCGGCATAACAATACGGCAATGACAAAAGCCCAAGCAAGCTCATAATTATTTCTGAGTGCCTGGCAAAAAAGGCTGAACCGACCTTCATTAATACCGGGTCCGCCCATGGAGGCAGTTGCTGCGCATCGCTGATAAATTTAAATTCAGGGAAAGTGGTTTTTAAGGGTTTAAAAGCATTTTCCGCACTTGGATCGTTCATCCACTGCTCCAACTGTCTTTTTTTCACCGGGTCGGCAAAAACAAGTTTTATAAAATTATCGGCAGGTGCGTCTCCCAATAACCTTTTAGAGTTTAGGGCTTTGTCGATATGCAGATCTTGCTCAACCATCTTTTAACGTGCGCTATCAATAATTGCTTCGGCAGCCAATCTTCCGCTTTTCATTGCGGCATTGATGGAGCCATTCATCAAATAATCACCACAGACAAAACAGTGCGGGCTCAACTTCGTTGTCTGATAGGCTGGCTCATCCGATACCTGATCATCATTAGGTAAAGCATAAGGAATATCATAAGTCTTAAGATGATTCCAATGAACTGCCTGCGGAAACCAGCATTGCATTTCCCTTATTACTTTTGCCTGAAGTTTAGCGCCTTTGAACGGTACATCTCCGATAAGCGACAAAGAAATTAAAGAGTTGCCATTCTTAGAATAATTTCCGGATATCTGGTTCATTACGGCCATGTTGTTAACTAGCTTCCCTGGCAGGGAATTTAAAGCAATCAGCGGCATCTTATACGGTTCAGTGCTGGAAGTAAAATACATATTTGTGACCGAATGGTATGATTTTACGGCTTGATGAAAGGGTTGGGGCAGATTAAGCTGGTCTGTTGCTATGAGAATGTGATTAGCCTTGTACATTGAACCAGAAGACGTTTTTACAATGTTGCCGTCAATACAATTTGCTCGTTCATGGAAGGTTATTTCCTCAGAAGACAAACCCTTCGCTAATTGCAATGGGATCATCCCCATTCCACTGGCAGGAATGGCAGCATCTCCTTCACTGAACATTTTGAAGACAAATTCAAACATACGGCTTGACGTACTTAGTTTATCCTCAAGAAAAATACCTGTCATGAAGGGTTTGAAGAACTGACTGATCATCTGTTCACTGAACCCTGCGTCAATTAAATAAGCCAATGTAGACGACTGATGTTCCAGGAAAATCCTATCAATACTTTTGCGGGCCAGCTTTATTTTCAGCGCCAGCATCCGAATTTTATCCTTGAATGTCCCTGCCGAAGACAGCAAAGTGCCAATCAGCGCACCAGGCTGCCTTAGCGGGTCACCTATCTTTGTGATCCCATTTTTATTCAATATTAAAGCGCCTGGATCAAACTTGCGGAGATCCAGGGCACTGTAATCCAGAAACCTCCTGGTTTCGGGATATGCTGTAAGTAAAACCTGAAAGCCTTTGTCAAGCAGAAAACCATCCACTTCCTCTGTCCTTACCCTACCCCCCACATGATCAGAAGCCTCCAGAATCTTGATTGTTTTACCTGCGGATTTCAAAACTTTTGCGGCCGTTAAGCCAGCTAGTCCAGCGCCGATGATGATTACATCCGTGTGATCCCTCATAACTTTGTAGTTTAGTTTGGAGGGAATAATTCCTTTGGCTCAATGCCTGGCTTAGCGTATGCCAGCCGGGCAACGGCCTCCGCAACGAAATAGGCATCTAACCCAGCTACCGTCATCGTTCCTGCATTTACATGATCAACGGTACCGTCCTTGCCTATAAGCAAATCATCGGTCAATATTTCAACGATTTCACCCACCACAATCGTAGTACCATTAATTTTCATGTCAATGAATTCTCGCAGTTCCAAGCCAATCCTGACGGTGGACTGTGTCACAAACGGCGCTTTGAAGCCGGCAATGTATAGCTCATCAAATCCGCAGATACCAAATTCTGAAACGCCGGAAGGATAACTGGCACTGGTTTGATGCGCTTGTTTATACCATTCGGGAAGAACATTATTCAAGGTATATTGCCCTGCTGTCTTTATATTTCTAAGCGTATCATTTTGTTCGCGTTCAGGCCTGATGACCACTCCCAGCAAAGGAGGGTTTGCTCCAAGATGAAAGGCGGAACTGATCAGACACAGATTTGAAACGCCGGCATTATTGACCGTACCTAACAGGTTTAAAGGTTTATAACCCACCAAACTGTTGATCAGGCTGATCCTGAAATGTTTTTCCATTACAGCGATCTGATCGCTTTTGATATTTAGCATGTTAAACTGTTTTTAATTTTCCCAGCCCTCCGTCAACACCAAGTACCTGACCGGTTACCCAGCTGCTATCTTCTGAAAGTAAAAATGTGATCGCATGGCTTATGTCTTCCGGTTGCCCGTATTTTCCCAGCGGGTGCCTTTTCGCAGATGCGTCCCGTTTTTCCGGGGAGCTCAATAAGGTTTTTGCCATCGGCGTGTCAGTAAGTGATGGGGCAACTACGTTCACCCGTATATGTTGTGATGCCAGTTCCGCCGCCAGCGAGAGCGCCATCCCTTCAATGGCACCTTTCGAGGCCGATATACTGGCATGATAAGGTAATCCGGTTGTAGCCGCGACAGAACTGATCAGAACCACCGATGCCCCAACCGCATTCCTCAATTGTTTAAGCGATTGCTGGATGATTTGAACGGCACCTAAAACATTGAGTCGATAATCGATTAAAAAGTCGTTGGTAGTGAGCCTATTGAAAGGTTTAAGATTGATACTGCCGACCGAATAGACCAGACCATGTAAATGGTCGGGCAGAAAACCGGCTAGCGACTCGACGTTTCCAGTAACGTCGGCTTGCAAGTGTTTAACACCGGGTGGCAGATCAACGGTTTCGGATCGTGAAATCACATAGACAACCGCATCGTTTTCATTTAAAAATTTAACCAGGGACAAACCAATACCGGAACTTCCTCCTACAACCAGAATGTTTTTTCCTCTGAAATTCATTGTCCGATATATTTTAGAAATTCATTTTTAGTTTCGGTAGCCAAAAACTGCCCGCAATATTCCGCGGTCAAGGTTGTGCTGCCCGTGTCCCTGATCCCGCGGCTTGACACACAATGGTGATGTGCATCAATAATTACCGCAACGTCCTCAGTTCCCAATGCTTCCTTTATTAAATGTGCAATTTGAATTGTCAGTCTTTCCTGTACCTGAGGTCTTTGTGAACAGTACTGAACAATCCTGTTGAGTTTAGACAAACCAATTACCTGCCCATTGCTAATGTACGCGACGTGGGCTTTGCCCACAATTGGCACAAAATGATGCTCACAATTACTGAAAACAGCTATGTTTCTTTCAACAAGCATTTGATTGTACCGAAAGGCATTTTTAAATAGCGTTGGCTTTGGTTTGTTAGCAGGATTAAGCCCGCTAAAAATTTCTTTCACATACATTTTAGCCACTCGTTTGGGTGTGTCCCTCAAGCTATCATCTTTCATATCCATTCCAAGTACCCTCATAATCTCTGCGAAATGTTTGGCAATCAATTCCATTTTGGTATTGTCATCCAACTGAAACGCATCAGGCCTTAGCGGTGTATTTGATGCCGAATTGTAAAGTTCTTCTTCATACTCGATCACTTCCCTCTCTTCCTCCTGATCAAATAAGATTTTGTTATCTATCATGAATTTTTATGCTATTAGGTTTACTATTATCAGAATATTGCTGGCGTGAAAAATCAATTCTTCAATCATATCAGTGATTTTGTATATCTAAATCGCCCCGGACAGATTTAATATCATCTGTCAAGTGTTATTTAGATATTGAAAATTCGGACAAATTTAGTTCATAATTATATTATAATTTAAATTATAGTATAATTATGTATTATTAATATCAACTCTAAATTGCATAGCAGCCACCGAACAGTCGTACCTTTTTCATCATAGAATTGAGATTAATTACCACAGGGACTATCCCGAAGACATGAGGGTATGCGAAAATGAGTAACCAGGAGAATGGCGCAAAAAAAGTTTTACTTAAGGGAGTGCCGGATCGAATATCACCAAATAAAAAAAGCACTTACAACAAAAGTCATAAGTGCCTAATAATCAATGTGGAGAATAACGGATTCGAACCGTCGACCTCTTGCATGCCATGCAAGCGCTCTAGCCAACTGAGCTAATCCCCCATGGATTCCGTTAACGGAGTGCAAAGATGAAACAGAGAATTTGGATTAGCAAGAAAGGTGGAATTTAATTATGAACTTTTAAGGGTATAACAAAACAAAAGGGGCCTCTCAACATTCAGAGGCCCCTTTTACGTATTGCATAATATATAGCTAACTCTTGCTACCGCCTCCGAAAGCTTTTGCAAGTGCCCACACAATAACCACGATAACACCAATTACCAGAATTGCTCCGGTCCAAACACCTCCCTTGAAAATACCACCGACTACTTCGCAGCTGGAAAGACTTAGCGTGAGAAGAAAAATAACAAGGTAACCAAAATAGGATTTCATATAAGGAACGTTTATAGTTGAATTAATACACGTTCTTTTATAAAAATCATTCCTGTTTGACCGTTGGTCATCTATCTTTTGGAATGAGGCGATTCTTATCATTCATTAGCAGCAGCTCGAACAGCTTTACCGTTGCGGCAGCGTCTCCGTGCGCCCTATGCCTGTTTTCAATCGAAATCTGTAAACTGGAACACAAATTCCCCAGACTGTAAGATTTAAAACCGGGGAAAATTTTTCTACTTAATTGTACTGTACAAAGCAAATCCCGTTGAAAATATTCATCAATTGCCCCAAACTCCCGTTTGATAAAACCGTAATCGAACTTCGCATTATGAGCGACAAACCAGGCATCTACGGTGAGCCTGCGAACGGCATCCTGAACTTCAGGAAATGTGGGCGAGTCCACGACCATGGCATTGTCTATCCCTGTCAGGTTGGTAATAAATGGTGGGATCCAGCACTGAGGATTAATCAAGGAATGAAAAAAATCAACCACTTGATAGCCATCGTGACGAAAAACTGCAATTTCGGTAATGCGCGCAGCACCACCTCCCCCAGTCGTTTCAATATCGACTATGGCGTACATACATGCATAAAAAATGAAGTAATGAGCAACCGTACTAAATTAGGATCCCAATGTTAAGGAAATAAATCTCCTGTTTTGAACTGCAAAAATAGAAAAAACTCCGCGTTTGCACGCGGAGTTCTCTAAAATTAAGAGGCATGTTTTGCTCAAATCAGCTTACGGACGACTAGTCCAACTGAAAGGAAATAGGTAGTGTGTATCTTACACGCACCGCTCTGCCCGACTGTTTTCCTGGTTTCCATGAAGGCATCAACTTCACGACGCGCTCAGCTTCTTCGTCGCAGCCAAAACCAATCCCCTTAACGGACTTCACATTTTCAATTTTTCCATCAGATCCAACTGTAAATTGTACAAACACACGACCCTGAACACCCACTCTTGATGCCCGCGATGGGTATTTCAGGTTCTTTTGCAAGAATGCCGACATCCCTTCCATTCCTCCTATGAAGGAAGGGCTCTCCTCGGCAAAATCAACTTCTTCTACTGCAGGCCTTTCAACTACTGCGCTTTCCACTATTGTTTCTATTCTTTCAACCGGTTTTTCAACAAGAGCAATCCCGCCGGTACCCTGTGCTGTTTCCTGTCCGGGGTTCGCCCCTTCAAGTTCGGTCGTGGTTGGCGGCGTGTAATCCTCTTCAACCGCTGGGTCAGGTAATACAATAAAAGCTTTGCTCTTTACCGTATTTACCACTGGCTTTGGCGGCTCTGGTATCGTTTTACGTTCCGGTTCCTTCTCCGGCCTGATATTAATCGGACGAGCCTCTACTATATAAGCAATGTCCTTCGCCTTTCTTTCGGGCACCAAACGCGCATAAAGATCTGGTAACATGATCATTAACAAGAATAAAGTCACACCCAGCAAGACCGACTTTTGCATGGTCTGCTTGTATCCCTTTCTCAACGCATAAGCACCGTACTGTTTGTTCCTTCCTTCAAAAACGATGTCATTCAACGATTTTTCCATGGCTAACAGATGTTTAGTTTCCGCACTCAAAAAAAGAAGGGTTTTCGCATCAGCTGACTCAACGATTCCATTGTAAGCCTGCTCAAACGTTTTACCATCCCAAAGTCTCTCCTCTGCTTCGCAAGACAAATGATCCAGTATTTCCGGAAATAGCTCCGGATCTACTTTGGCTGCCTGCAAATATTTGCGTAAAGTTTCGATTCGATTTTCCTGAAGGCGTTTCATCTGTTTTCTGGTTTAGAAATGAGCCATTAAATCGTTGTTAATCTGTCACCAGAGTTTTGGGAGCAAGCAGTAAACGAACGGCCTCAAGGAATCTTTCAAGGTCGTTGGTTTTGTTGCGTGCTGCCTCATTGCCTGGCGTAGTCAGTGAATAATACTTACGCAAACGGCCATCAACTTCAACCGACTCGGTCACCAAAAGTCCCTCCTGCTCCAACTTGTGCAGCACCGGGTAAAGTGCACCAAACGTTAAAGCGATCGCTCCGGCTGTCCTCTCCTTCACTTCCTGAGTTATTTCATAGCCATACATACGGTCATGCTCTGCCAATAAATTCAAGACAATCGTCTTTAGCGTGCCTCGTACATATTCGTTACTTGTTGCGTTGTTTTCCATAATCAAAAATTTATGTACCAAATATATATAAGTTTTTTATATATACAATACAAAAGTAAAATATTTATTTTTCAAAAGCCACTTTTCTTTCAAAAATCTAACGTTCGGCTATTCCTCCGTAAGAGGAATAGATCTATTGATACGTTCCTCCAATGAAATAATTGTCTCAGTTCGCTGAATACCGCTTACCTTCTGGATCTTATCATGAAGAATTTGACGAAGATGACCCGTATCCCGGCACACGATTTTGATAAAAATACTATAAATACCGGTCGTATAATGAATATTTACAACTTCGGGAATGAGTTCCAACTCCTTCACTACTTGTTCATAAAGCGAGCTTTTATCCAGATACACGCCCAGAAATGCGCTTATATCCCAACCTAATTTTGTTGGATCGATAACGAGTTGTGATCCTTTTACGATCCCCATCTGTTCCATTTTTTTCATCCGCACATGAACCGTTCCCCCTGAAACAAACACCCGTTTACCTATTTCAGTATAAGGTAAGGCGGCGTTTTCCATCAACAAAGAGAGAATTCGCAAGTCGGTGCTATCGATGTCTGAATATTTCTGCATTTTTGATCAAATATTTAGGGTTTTCGCAACAATTTAATTCAATTTATGTCAAAATTGTAAATTTTACATATTTTTTCTGCAAAAATTTTATATTTAAAATCTTACCCGCTACTTTTGCGTTGCCAAAGAAAACAACGATAATTTATTATTGGCGTTGACTTGACAAAAATGTCACATTGTAGGGTGATGAAACTGGCAGCCATGCCCTCCTGTCTCGGGGGTGGTGAATCAGGGATAAACACGGCATAATGCCGACGAAAGTCGACTGGGGTGGACCACCAATTCAGTTTTTGTACCGTAGCTAACCGCACCGTGGGTGGTTCGAATCCCCCTCCTACAGCAAAAAAAACTTGACAAGCGATTTTTTTCGTAGTAGTTTTATTTGGTTTTTAGTTTGTTGATGAAGTGTAATTTGACACGCGGGTTCGCTTTGAAACCTGCGTGTTTTCCTTTTATAGTCTTTAACACATTGATAATCTGAATAATGATCTAAAAAAGTCAATTTTCGATTCACCAGATTATTGAGACTGCTCAGATGGTGAGCTCATACCGGACACATCATAATCCCTGTCTTACCTCAAAAATCGGAACCATAATAAAACTTTTGGATGCTCCGATAAAAAATAAATAAATTCTGCATTTTGCTAAAATCACATCCAGCCTTGTAATTTTGTGGGTCAATGAGATGACCTTATAGGATTCTCTGTTTAAAATACTACATGAAGAAAATTCGTAATTTTTGTATTATCGCCCACATTGATCATGGGAAAAGCACATTAGCTGATCGTTTACTGGAATTTACCAAAACTGTCTCAAACCGTGATATGCAGGCTCAGCTCCTGGATAATATGGACCTTGAACGTGAGAGAGGTATCACCATCAAAAGTCATGCTATTCAAATGCATTACATATATGAAGGTGAAGAGTACACACTCAATCTGATTGATACACCCGGCCACGTGGATTTTTCTTACGAGGTATCCCGATCCATCGCCGCCTGCGAAGGCGCCCTCCTATTGGTTGATGCGTCTCAAGGAACGGAAGCACAAACGATCTCTAACTTATATTTGGCAATTAATCATGATCTCGTAATCATACCAGTCCTTAACAAAATCGATTTGCCTGGTGCAATGCCTGAAGAGATCAAGGATGAAATGGTAGAACTGCTTGGTTGTAATCGCGAGGATATCATCCCTGCCAGCGGTAAAGAGGGAATAGGTATTGAAGCAATATTAAACGCTATCATCGAGCGTATCCCTGCACCGTTGGGTGACCCTGAGGCGCCCCTACAAGCACTTATTTTCGATTCTGTTTTTAACTCTTACCGAGGTATTGAAGTTATTTTCAGGGTAAAAAACGGAAGTGTTCGAAAAGGCGACAAGGTGAAGTTCATGAATACCGGAAAGGAATACATCGCCGAAGAAATTGGAACACTTGGATTGGTGCAGATCCCCAAACAGGTTGTTGAATGCGGCGATGTTGGTTATCTGATCTCCGGGATTAAAGTGGCTCGTGAAGTAAAAGTCGGCGATACATTTACACACCTTCAAAGACCTGCTTCGGAAGCGCTGCAAGGGTTCTCTGAGGTAAAGCCGATGGTATTTGCCGGGATCTACCCTGTCGATACCAGTGAATTTGAAGAATTACGTGACGCCATGGAAAAGCTTCAGCTCAATGATGCAGCCCTCGTATGGGAACCTGAAACTTCTGCGGCACTCGGCTTTGGTTTCCGCTGCGGCTTCCTTGGCATGCTTCACATGGAAATTGTGCAGGAACGACTGGAACGTGAGTTTGATATGACCGTGATCACAACGGTTCCTTCGGTTCAGTTCAGGATTATCAATACCAAAGATCAGTTACTGAACATCAGCGCACCTTCGGAAATGCCGGAGCCGAACCACATCAACTGGATTGAAGAACCGTATATTAATGCACAGATCATCACAAAATCGGATTACATAGGCCCCATTTTGAATTTGTGCATGGATAAGCGTGGAATCCTGAAAAACCAGGTTTACCTCACTTCCGAGCGTGTTGAGCTTCAATTTAAGATGCCTCTTGCAGAAGTTGTTTTCGACTTTTTTGATAAGCTTAAAACAATTTCAAGAGGATATGCTTCGCTGGATTACGAGTTGTCTAATTACGAAGAATCGGATATGGTGAAGCTGGACGTGATGCTGAATGGGGAACCTGTAGATGCACTTTCAGCTATCGTACACCGGACTAAGGCGTACGAATGGGGCAAAAAACTATGCGAAAAACTCCGCGAGCTCATCCCGCGTCAGATGTTTGAAATCGCTATTCAGGCTGCAATCGGCCAAAAAATTATTGCCCGTGAGACTGTGAAAGCCATGAGGAAAGATGTATTGGCAAAATGTTACGGCGGTGATATTTCCCGTAAGCGTAAGCTTTTGGAAAAACAAAAGAAAGGTAAGAAGCGGATGCGTCAGGTTGGAAATGTAGAAATTCCCCAGGAAGCATTTATGGCCGTGTTGAAGATAAATTAGACGGCTTTCCCGAATCCAGAAAAGGTCTTGCCGAAAATTAGCAAGATCTTTTTTATTTTGTCTTAATCACCATCAGCTTACTCATCAGCTCCTTTCGTCCGGACGTCGGGATACGAATTGGCTCACTACTACCAGCCATAAAAAGATAATTGCTCTCAAGCCGGTCCAAATGACGCAAATTGATCACCATAGACCTTGACAAACGATAAAAATCATGTGTCATAAAGTATTGTGCAAGATTACCCAGATTCGTGCTCACGAGATAAGGCGAGTCCCTACCCATCAAGAACACGTATACATAAGAGCCCTCGGCACTTAAATACAGTACCTCATCCCTGTTTATTTTCTTATAACCTTTGTCAAGGGGCAGATAGATCAACCCTGACTCCAAAAAATCAGTATTGTTTTTAGAGATCGCTTTAAAATTATGATAGGCCATCTCAATCTGAAACTTAATCTCATCAGACCTGAAAGGTTTAAGTAAATATGCTGCGGGGCCCGTTTCCTTGGCTTCTAAAAACGTCTGCGCCTCCGAGCTTGCAGTCAGATAAATAATCGCCATTTTATGAATCAGAAGCATTTTGCGTGCCGTTTCAATACCATTTCGATTTGAATTCTCCAATCGGATATCAATCAAAGCCAGATCAGGGGCATGAAGTTTAACAGCATATAATGCCTGATCGAAGTCCGGTGCCACCGCGACTACTTCATAGCCAGCCTCTTCAAGCGTTTCCCGCAGGTCCATGGCAATGATTCCATCATCTTCGACAATGAGGATTTTGATTGGGGTATTTTTTTTTGACATGCAGGAAGAAAATATATACCGAGGGTCGAAAGCGAAGGAAAATCGCTTTGACGAAGGTAAAAACTTTCCTGTTATTTCGGCTTTTTGATGGCGAGAGTTGTTTGTATAAACCTGTAAAGTTTACGAAATCCTTACAAGTTTATGGCAATTGAAGTACCTTAGTAAAGCCTCAGCTATTTGATCAGGCAATGTCAGATCATTGAGGGTGATTTTCAAAACTTCGATTGAGAAAAAAATGACCAAATTTTGTTTGGCACATACCTGACTAACTTTTAGTAATCGGCTTCCCATAGGATTATGACTGCCATATTCTATTCTATATCAGTTCTGCCGCCGGATGGTCGCAGAAGAAAATTCTGTCAATTTTTTTAGTCGCTAAGAATTGAAATGCACACGATCACTGACACCACATACCAACTTCTTTTCGAGTCGGATGGTCTATCTAGTTTAAATTATTTTAAGAATTGAAGGCCATCACCTTCTGCTACGTCATATTTTCTGTTTATCCGACTCAAATCTATATCCACTATTTTACCTTTTCCTAAAAGTAAAGAAATAATCATATCTCCCATCATATCGTTGGAGGATCAGGTAAATTGGATCACCTATTCCTATTTACATATCTGTACGTTATTATTTTAAGCAACTTGAAGTCTTTTAAGTCGGAATTATTTTGACCATTGAGTATGTTAGAGATTATCTACGTTTTGTTGTTGGGTTACATGGCGTTACTTCTTTTCCGCAGTATTGTCCTAAAAATACATAGTTTTCAGCAAAATAATCTCTTAGCGAAGCACTAGGTTTGCGTCTATAATTTCCCATTACTTCATTGCCGGGTTTTACAACATAAGAATCATCAATGAATTCATACGCATTTCTTTCTTCAAAGTAGTGCTTTCGATAAGCTCTTATATATATATTATGATCTGTGTTATTGACATAACCTTGAACCTTAATACTGCTTAATTCCAAATCCGACTCCGTCCTTTCTCCAGTTTTAACGCCATATCCATTAAAGACGTTGTATTTTACATCCACCCATTCCACTGTCGGCAAGGAAAAATCCTGTCTCGTCAAACAGTTGCATTTGTTAAACCTGGCATAAGTTGTGTCCTGATGATACTTTAGTTGATTCATAGTTAATTGTCTATGATAGTCTTGCTCCATGTACCTATTGAAGTAAGCTAAAACAGCTAATCCATCTCTTGTTCTTACACCAAGTCCACTAATAGCACCATCTACGTATGCCCCCTTGAATACCGTCCCGTCTGGGTCGGTCCTGGTAATATTTCCATGCAATTTACCTTTATAAAAGTCTCCCTTAAAAATTGTACCCGAATTCAAAACGGTCATTCCTTTTCCGTCACATAGCCCATTTTTAAAATAACCTTCATAAATCTCTTTTTCAAATTGCATCTTACCAAAACCATTATCACAATCTCCCGAAAGACATTCAGGTACAAATTCCGGTTCTATCTCCTTTGCCTGCCTGGTACTATTCCTAGTCGGAGTTCGCGTAATGGTCCGGCCTTGGGTTTTGTTTCTTAGTGTATCAGAACTCCCGGCGTTTACCTTGGAAGGTTTATTCGAACTCGGTTTTGTTTCCTTCTTGAAAGAGTTCGTTAATTTTTTCACCTCCCGAGTGGTGTTGTTTACTTCCCGAAGTCCCTTATTGATTTCTTTGAGAAGTTGGGCACTTGCAGACTGGGTGAACAAACCAATCAACATGCATGACAAGCACAGCGACTTGGTAGTAATGTTAAATATTTTCATTGCTTCATAATCAGCTTCAAAAGAAAATCCATTGCAATTATTAATATCATAAAACGGCCTGAGCAACGACAGATCAGTAAGTCTTAAATGACCAGCGGTAAAGTTTAACATTAGCTGCACCCGAGGCAGCCCCAAATTTTAAACTAATACCCGAGCTAAATGGTAGTTTGTTTTGTAAATTGTAAGCTCGGATTGTAAAGTCTTTTTTCTCCAGAATGATTGCATCATCTACAAGTAGCTTATAGGAACTGAGTTTAGTAGCAAGATCAATATTCGATTGAATGGTAACCTTATGAATTTTTCCGTCAAAGATGAAAACCTTGGGGTCAATGCTTCTTTGTAAATTAAGTATCGGGTCATAATAATTGTAATTTGAACCACCCGAAACTGTCCAAGTCAAACCTGATAGAACGTGTAAGGAGAGGCTGGAGGCTAAAATCGATTTTTGAGGATCAGGCGTTTCAGATGCCATATAGATATTCGTTTCGAACCCATTAATGATAGACACTGGCCTCTGGATCTCAGGGGAAACAGTCCCAGTCCCACAAAGCAGATAGTCCGTACCGTAACTACCTGAGTTAATTTGACTTGTTAAAAGACTTTTATCATCATTCGGGCCAAATTTTATATCAAAACTTCTAATTGTACTTTCGTCCTGCAATTCCTTTGCGTGTTGCGCAAAAGATACATCCCCGGTTGCTACTACGTCGTTAATACACCCTTCAAGAAACGGAGCACGGACGCCGGCATTCTTACATGCTTGTTCGGCACTAGCTCGCTGGCTCGTCGTGATGACAAGCGGAACTCGTGGAAAATTTTTGTCCGTGTAGGAAGCTGAATTTTTTCCGGAATCATACACAAATAACGATTGTGCCTGATTGATTCTCCAGCTATCAGTGAAGGTGGGATACAAGGTATTATAAGAGCCATCGATTGTGTTACCATTCCTAATCCGAACATCGTTTTTATCGTCCTCGTTGAAATCTCCAAAAATGCCAATCATTTTTGTTTGCCGCCGCGCACTCGGCACAACTGAATAGTCGATGGCATCCTTACGATTAAAAACCTTGACAATATCACCGTTGACATTCACCGTTAGTTCAGACGTATTCCCAGTTACACTACCATCATTTTGAAGCGTATTATTAACGGAAGAACTATAGGCATACTGTGTTCCATTGATAAAGTATTTGCCGGGGTAAAAACATAGCTTATCACTTCCAGTATTGATCGCCAGCCCTGTGTTCCAGGATATACTTCCCGAAGAACTCCGGTTCTTCAGTTCCTCTTGCCTGACCTGAATTTCAAAATTATCAACCGTTGATTTTACTGCAACAAACTCACCAACCCCGTTGAAACTATAAGACTTCCCGTCGAAGGTAACGATATTGGGATCTCCGAAGCTTTTGCCTCCGATGTTATAAACAGGTGGCGTAGTAGACGTTAATGGTATTCCTGAGCAACTATAGTTGGAAACGATAGGCGGCAAACTATCTTCAGAAATTGAAACTTGGAAATTCAACGATAAAGTGCCTGGCCGTTTGCTAAACATAGCGACTGCCATTCCGCCCGTTATTTCTAATCCATAATAGGGAATTGTATTACCCTTCAATTGAACACAGTTGCCTTTCAATTTTGCATACCCTCCAATATCTCCAAAAATGCCTGCGACTCCTTCGTAAAGTTTAACTGTCACTCCGGCATAAAGCCCTAGTTTTGCCCCGCCTTCCATATCAACAGCGATTGGATTAATGGAACATACGTCTTTATCTGGATTACTGATCTCTTGCCAATCTTTTCCCTTTTCATAAGTTCCTCCAAGAACAGAAGAAGATTTTTTGATGATTTCGACCTCAAGAGTTACTTTTCCGTCCATTGATACTTTGGCATATAGAGACCCAGCAATGGTTATGACAACTGGAACAGGTCCAATAAAAAATATTGTTCTCTTACTAAAAGGAAACAGATCCAAAATCCCAACACTTGTTGCTTCTAGAGTTCCGCCGAAGCCTACTTTAAGGTTTATTTTTTGATCGGATTTTGTTGAGAGCCCAAGTGACGCTTTTTCTATCTCATAATTTTCAGCTCTGATTTCATACCCCATCGTAATGTAGTAACTTACAGAGCCAGATATTTCAGCTACTATTTCTGCACCTGTACCATTAGCCTTTAAGCCGATTCTGGTCTTTTCCGGAATGTCAAAATTAATCGGTATTGTATACTCACTTTTGACATTTACATCTTTAAATACCTCTTCAAAAGTAGCCTCAGTGAGTTCAACTACGTAAGCTGTTCCATTTTTAACAATATTTTTTACTCTACCAAAAAGGCCTTGAGGTGCGGCATCGGCTGGTTCACTGACTAGGTAATCCCCGACCTTTATCTCAGAAGCAGCAATTCTTCCGCCTGTATTGACCGTTTCATTTGCGCTAACAACTCCTGAAAGACTAGTAAGAATAAGCAATTTACCGTCGTAGGATTTAATGTTTTGCAGGGCCTGCTTCGAGAAATAATATAAATCATCTGAGAAGACAGGCTTACCAAAAACCTTTGTATTACCCTCCGTTGAAACAGGGTCAACAATTACGGTTCTGCTGCAAGATAAGGGTGCTAATACAAGCCCTATTAAGAACAAACAGTTAAAAAATCTGCCTATTAACTTCATGGAAAATGGCTAGCTATTTGAGAGATATTTTCAGGGCGAATTGAATTCCTATATATTGCATTGGGTCTAAGACTTTGGAGGAAAAGGCGCGATAGAAACCACCAATATCATATACCAGCCTCGTGTTGATTGATGCAGAGTATCCAGCAGTCAAGCCACAGCCGTGCTGAATTGTGCAAAAGTTATCAGAAATCCCTATCTGGTTGATTTTAACTTTCGTAAAGCTGAATCCGCCTTCAGGCATCAAATAGAAATGATTGCCTATATAATAACGAAAATTCCCAAAGATCGGAACCTGGGTTAATTCGTAAATATGTCGCTTAAAAACTGGCCCGTCAGAATCTGGCTTAAAATCAATAGTGGTCTTCCAATGGGAATAGCCTATTTTTATACCAATAGCCGATTTGCTGCCAATATAGTATTCCCCTATTACACTGCTTCCCCATCCTCCCAGATGCCCGAATCCCTTTTCAGGATTTGTCCATTTATCATTACCTATAAGATAGGTTGCATTTCCAACAAGTGTTACTCTAAAATGCGACTCTACTGTTTTCTTAATTTTTTGAGACACATTTGGTTTTTCTATCTTTTTCGAAACTGGATCAGGAGTGGAAATTATCTTTGGCTCCAGAGCAACCACAGGAGCAGTGTCTCTGGCGTTATTCCGCTCCAATCTATCAATCTCTTTCCGTTTGATAGTTCTCACCTGTTGCGTACTGTCTGTTATTACAACATACTTTACTTCTTTATCACCAATCGCTATAATCCTACATTCAATAATACCGCGATCTTTCATGTAAATACGATCAGGGCGCAAACCTTTAGTACCTTTTTGTTCAGTCGATAGAATGGAAATCTTTCCATTGGTATATGATGTGCGGATCATAAATAGAGGTACCGGCAACAGCGTTATGGTTACAAGCTCCTCTTTTCCATTACTATACCTGATCCGACTAATTTCTCTCCTCGGTATACGAACCGTCCTGGATGTGGCTGACGGAGAGAGATGGTAAGTAACCTGATTGCCGTTGAATTTCAGTCCATACACCTTCAGAATTGCTGAATCGACTTTAATCACAGTAGCCAACCTAAGTTTTTGTGCAAAACTGGAATGGGTTATCAAAAAGAACACGATTGCCAGCTTAACCGTTTTCATAACTTTTTCAATTTGGAGGGAAATGGCATCAAAAACCGGTCCGAAATTTTAAAGCTACCGGAGGATAATTTAAGGTATGTATAGTATGCAATGACAGCACCAGAATCGCTGGCTACTTCTCAAATTTCACTTTTGCCTTCCAGATGTTATAATTCTTTTCTGCATTTGAACTGAAAAATAACATATAGTTGTCACCCCAGGTAGGATCACTTTCGTCGGTTTCACCTTGGGTGATCTGGACCAGATCGGAACCATCAGCTTTCATCACGTAGATGTGCTTGTTTTGTTTTTTCGGATTCTCGCGGTTGCTGGCGAAGGCGATGTACTTGCCGTCCCTTGAAAATGCCCCGTCCCGGTTATTGTATTCACCAGTAGTCAATTGGGTTTTCTCTCCGGTTTTTATGTCCATCGTAAACACCTGAAATGTTTTCCCAACCTTGATATTGTAGATAATTTTGTTATTGTTTAGCGGGTTCAGGCTCAGGTGAGCTCCTTCTGTAATGACGGAATAATTCCCTCCTTTCGCGTCCATTGAGCAAATCATCCGACTCTTACCCATACGGGTTGTAAACAGAATTTTCGAGTTGTCCTTTAAAATAATAGGTTCCGAATCGTCTTCCCCCATCGCTCCCGCGGAGATGTAGTTCAATCCTACACCGTTAATATCGGATCGCACAATCACGGCTCTTTCAGGTTTGATATAGCTGAAAATAACGCCTGAATTGTTGGGCAACCAAGTTGGGTAGGCCGCGTTGTTAACCAACGGGTTCGTGATGGATTTCCCAATCTCCTTTCGTACAATCCGGTAGTTTTTGTTAGTCTTCACGCCAATCTCCCCATTGGTTAAAGTCAGGGAGTACGATACGTCGATGGCATTGTATAACAAAAACTTACCGTCGGGGCTAACCCTCGCAAAAAACTCCTGAGAAGCGTCGGAGGTCTCTCGGGTCAGGTTCTCGGCGTTGCCAGTTACACCCGGAGCACTCGGAATTTGCGCAATCAAACGGCTTGATAAAATGAATAGCGTGGCTAATAAGATACATTTCGTAAACAATTTTTTTGGATTCATGGGATTTGAATAGGTAGTCATAAAAGCAAATGATTTGAATTTGGAAGTGTTTTTCTCACCTGCGGATGACCAAAACCTGGTAGAAAAAAACATAAGGTTCTCTTAATGTGTTACTTTATTATAAACTGATTTTCTCGTTGGCGGGTGAATTTCTGGGTAACGGCATCCAGATCTTCTCCTTGACATTCCATGCTGGAAACCTTGGCTCGCATATTCCCTGCCAGAGATCCTGTCCCTTTGATCTAGCAGAAAGGTAAATCAACTGCAGCAAGGTTATTTTCAAAAACCAATTTGGTTTTGCTCGACAGCTCGCTATGTATAGCGTCAATACATCAATAATATACCCTCTCATCGCTATCCAGTCTTTTCCAGACAGCCCTGGATATCTTTATTTCACCAGCCTTGTAGAGTTTTTTGGTGATTTCCCAGATAGCCTGAGTAGTGTAATCATTTACTGTAGTTATTGCCGTTTTTCAGGCACCGGCAATTTTGTCTGCCCAATCGGGGCAGATACATCTTCGGAGCACAAGCAAAGGATCAAGGCCAAAAGAACAGAGCCATAGTTCGGGTAAGTTTTAGTGGAGGGATTATAAAAGTATTTACTCATCTTTGATTTTTTTTCTTCAAAACAGGGCTATCCTTTGGGGCCTACGAATCCCTTACTGGCGAATGTTTACCGATAGTAAACTTCACCAATTACTCTATGTCAACCTACAATAGATTCACGGAGGCTACCATTCTTCCAATGGAAGATGCGTTTCTTCTTTTAAAGCAGAAACTTAGCTTTGAGTCCACCCACCATCAAGCACAAATCAATATATATCCAACAAAAACTTGTTTGTATCTTGGCATCCAGAATTTGTGAACAATGGGTCATCCAAAAAAAAGGTCATTTTCGGGGTTTTTATTGATGTTACTGCTGGCTTTCGTACCACTCAAGGCCCAGGAGCTTGCATATCCCAAAATTCCACCAGATAGACTGGCATTCATACAGGGTGTACTAAAAGAAGCGCTTTCGACGAAGGACAGCGCTAAACTGGCGGAGGCCTGGTATCTGTACGGCAAAACGTTTGCAGGCATCGGTGATTACAAAACCGCGCAGGGGTATTTCTTTAAATCTTTGAGAATACAGGAACGAATGGGCGAGTCATTTGAGCTGGGCCGGGTGTACTTGCGTATGGGTGGCATCGAAAGTATTCAGGGACACTTTCATGAAGCTTTGGGTTATACTCAGAAAGCAAAAAAGGTTTTCGAGCATGTGAAAAGTGACAGGGGGCTGCTGAGCTATTACCAGGAAGTGACAGTCATATACGAAAGCAGGTGGAACGAAGACTCCCTCGCCAATCCCCTTCGGTTCGACTCGCTTCTGCACATGTACAAAAAAGTCGAATCGCTTGCGAGGCGGGTTGGTGCAAAACAGGGTCCCCTGGCATTAGCTTTGGTGAATTTGAGTTTAGGCAACCTTTATTTAAAAAAAAATCCCTCACTTTCTATTCAATATACCAATACTGCTCTTCGACAGTATGAAGATCACAATGAGACTGGTGCAATTTTGGCATTGGCAAGTCAGGCACCGGCATACATTCACTTGGCTCAGTATCCGCGCGCACTGCAGGCACTGACGAAAGCTAGTCGGCTATACGGTGAGCGAAACATCAACGATATGGACCTCCAGATGAGCATCAACAGGAACTATATTCAGTACTTCCAGGCCGTTCATGATTGGGAAAACGCATTTTTATTTCTGAAAAAGTTGAATATCCAGGAAAAGGAAAAAATAATCGCCGACAGAAATGGGGCGCTGGCTCGCCTTGCTCTTGAGTATGACACCGAGAAAAAGGAAAAGCAATTACGGGATCAGCGTCATGAAATTACCCTAAGAGATGTGAATCTGCGTACACAGCAACGTTTTACCTGGACACTGGGCGCCTTGTTGGTAACAGCCATGGTCGCGGGCGTAGTGTATTTCCGACTCTACCGGAAAAATCAAAAAACCAGTCAATGGAATGGGGAGCTTTTGAAAGAACAAAATCACAGAGTCAAAAACAACCTGCAGATCATCTCAAGTCTATTGAACATGCAGTCCAAACGCCTGATAGACAATGCCGCCAAAAAGGCTATTGAAGAAACAAGGTTACGAGTAGAGTCCATGGCTATCCTTCATCGAAAGCTTTATGATGGAGAAAAATTTGGAGAAATAAATCTGATTGATTTCATACCTCAAATTGTGGAAGGGGTACTGAAATCTTATGGTTATGATCATGTTCGTCCGGAGTTCCGTATTGCAGACGTCACACTTGCAGCGGATAAGGCTGTGAGACTGGGCTTGATTGTTAATGAATTATCGACAAATGCCTGCAAATATGCATTCCCCTTCACGAATAGCCCCCACCTAAGCGTAATGTGTAACACATCAAAAGGTAAGCTTGAATTGATACTAAGTGACAACGGACCGGGCATACAAACCTCTGTTTCAGAACACAGCACCAAAACTACAAAAGTTAAAAAAAATACTTTGGGACTATCCCTCATTCAAGCACAAGTGGCTCAATTAAATGGAATTGGCGAGTTCAGCCCAGGTAATTCCGTTGATACGACTGGTGCAAAGTTCAATCTGGAATTCAAATTATAATCACTGCCGGTAAAGATATGTGCCGAAATCCATTCGTCCCCTCCCCTTAAAGAAGCAGAAATTGAGCGATTTTTGAATTTGCATTTTTTACGAATAAGTTTGTACACAAAAAGTCTTTTATTTATCGCTTAAAAGAGCTACCAAGCTGATTTACAAATGAAAGAACACTCATCCGGATATATGTAAATAACAAACTCCGCGCGTTAGCGTAATTTTTAAGCTTGAAAATCCTTACCTATCCACCTTTTATCGTAATTTTGAATGAAATATAGGTCGATAAAAAACGAAACTAAAATACCTGAACAACCGATATGGCAGAAGTAATCCGTATGCCCAAGATGAGCGACACCATGGAAGAGGGTGTTATAGCAGAGTGGCACAAAAAAGTGGGTGATAAAATCAAATCCGGAGAAATTATAGCAGAAGTCGAAACAGATAAAGCTACGATGGATCTTGAATCCTATTATGACGGTACACTGCTTTACATAGGTGTGCAAAAAGGCGATGCGGTCCCCATAGACGGCATCATGGCTGTGGTTGGTAGTGAAGGTGAAGATTATAAATCGTTGTTGGACAGCGGTGCAAGCAATGGCAGCGCAAAGGAAGAACCTAAGGTAGAAGCACCTAAGGAGTCAGCAGCCCCCGTTGCTGAGGCAGCATCAGCTCCCAAAGTTGAGAAGCCAACAAAATCTACAGAGAAAATCAATGCTGCAATCGTTCGAATGCCGAAAATGAGCGATACCATGGAAGAAGGTACGCTCGTGTCCTGGCAGAAAAAAGTAGGTGATAAAGTAAAATCCGGTGACATTTTGGCGGAAGTTGAAACCGACAAAGCTACGATGGAGCTTGAGGCCTATGAAGATGGAACCTTGCTATATATTGGAATAAAGGAAGGTGACGCTGTTCCTGTTGATGGAATCATCGCAGTTATTGGCGAAGAAGGTGCAAATGTTGAAGCGCTGCTCGCCCGTGAAAACGGAGAAGCCGAGCCTGCTGAAACTGAAAGCAAACCCGCTGAAGCTGCGCCGGAAGCATCTGCTGAAAAAACTGCCTCTGTTGCCGATTCCGGTGATCGCATCAAAGCATCTCCCCTGGCGAAACGCCTTGCAGACGAAAAAGGAATTAATTTAAGCCAGGTAGCAGGAAGCGGTGACAATGGACGGATCGTAAAACGGGATGTGGATGAATTTAAACCGTCTGCAAAACCAGCTGAAACTGCGCCAGTACAGGAAGTTAGCACGCCATCGGCTCCGAAAACAGCGCCAGCGACGGCTCCTGCCGCAGCATCCGCTACCGGAGATTTTGTTGATACGCCTGTGTCACAAATGCGTAAGACAATCGCCCGCCGTTTGAGCGACAGTTTGTTTACCGCGCCCCATTTCTATGTGACCATGGAAATCGTGATGGATAAGGCGATGGCGCTTCGTCCGCAGTTGAATGAGGTAAGCCCTGCGAAGATTTCCTTCAATGACATGGTAATCAAGGCTTGCGCTGTGGCATTAAAGCAGCATCCAGCTGTAAACTCTGCGTGGTTGGGAGACAAAATAAGAAGATACAATTACGTAAATATAGGTGTTGCCGTTGCGGTTGAAGATGGCCTGTTGGTTCCGGTTATCCGTGATGCTGACAAAAAAACACTGTCAGTTATTTCCGCCGAAGTAAAAGACCTGGCAGGAAAAGCAAAAGACAAAAAACTACAGCCGAAAGATTGGGAAGGAAACACATTCTCTATTTCGAATCTTGGCATGTTTGGGGTCGACGAGTTTACCGCAATCATCAACCCGCCCGATTCCTGTATTCTGGCAATTGGAGGCATCAAGAAAGTTGCTGCCTTTAAAGAAGATGGTACCGTGTACCCCACTAACATTATGAAAGTGACAATTTCGGCGGATCACCGTGTTGTGGATGGAGCACTAGCCGCTGCATTCTTGAATACGGTTAAGAAACTATTGGAAGAGCCGATGAGCATGTTGGTTTAAGGGCGTTTGGCTCAAATAAGTCCATTCCCCGAACAGGCTTCCAAATTGATAAATGTACAAAGTGTCAGGTTTTACGACCTGGCACTTTTGTTTTATAGAAGATTCCATTGATACTAGAGATGTGTTTGATGATTGAAATCACGCCCTTTCGTACAGAATTTCAGAATCAGTTGGTTGAGCTGATACTAAATATTCAACAGGGCGAATTCAACGTTCCGATTACTGCAAAGGATCAGCCAGACTTATTCGTCATTGATGAATTTTATGGTAAAGATGGAGGTCAGTTTTGGCTGGCTGTTTCAGGTGAGCAAGTGGTAGGAAGTATTGCCCTGATAAGAATTGGGAATAATGCAGGCGTAATCAGGAAGATGTTTGTACAAAAGGAGTTTAGAGGTAAAGCATTTGGCATTGCTCAAAGACTTTTTGATACACTATTAGCATATTCTGTACAAAACCGAATTGATGATTTGTACCTAGGTACAATCGGCAGACTTCACGCAGCACTTCGATTTTACGAACGAAATGGCTTCAAGGTCATCCAAAAGGATTCCTTGCCTCGAGACTTTCCTGTTATGCAGGTCGATAACATCTTTTTTAAACTGTCAACAGCCAAAGGTCAAAAATTTATAGACTAATTTAGAATTGATTTCATGGAAAAAATACATGCAACCACCGTCCTGGGTGTTCTTCATAATGGCGCCGTTTCTTTGGGAGCAGACGGTCAGGCGACTATGGGTACAACGGTCGCAAAAAGCAATGTAAAAAAGATCAGAAGCCTTATGGGCGGCAAGATCCTTGTGGGTTTTGCGGGATCGACTGCAGATGCGTTTACACTTCTTGAAAGATTTGAAGAAAAATTGAATGCATACGGCGGCAACATGAAGCGTGCTGCTATCGAATTGGCAAAAGACTGGCGTACAGATCGTTACCTTAGAAAATTAGAAGCGATGATGATCACAGCAAACAAGGATGAAATTTTAGTGATCTCAGGCACGGGTGATGTCCTTGAACCTGAAAATGGTATTGCCGCAATTGGCTCAGGCGGGAACTTCGCCCTCTCTGCGGCACAAGCGCTTAAAAGGCATGCGACCCATCTGACAGCAGAAGAAATGGTCAGGGAAGGCTTAACCGTAGCAGCAGATCTTTGTATTTACACAAATCACAATCTGGTTATTGAAAAGGTGGTGCAATAATGCCTTCCGGGAGTGATTTCCGTAGTAGAAAAGCCTGGAGATTTACCGGCTTTTCTACTACTATCTTATTTGTCTTTCAATTTTATAATACTCCAGCCCTTCCTTAAGAAAGACCTCCGAGAATTTCACAAAACCGAGTCTTTCGTAAAAAAGGAGCGCATCTGCCCTGGCATCGCACCAGATCCTTTCTAATCCACTGGTTTTAGAATATTCCATTCCAAAAACCAGAAGCTTTTTACCAAAACCCCTGTTTTGAAAATGATCCAATGTGGCAAATTTTCTGAAACGTACCGACTTCCCGTCGCTGTCGGGGAACAAGGAAATGACCGATACCAGCATGTCATTTTCATAGACCCCAAAATGCCATCCGTTTTCATCGTCTTCAACTTTCACAAAATCGAGAGGTTTCCCGGGCCACAGGACTTCATGCCTGATCCTATAAACATCTTCCAGTAAGGCTTCCTTGATTACTATTACAGTGTGTGGTCGCAAAACAGCCATTTTTCCATTCCGTTTTAAATCTTACAAATCTGTAAGTAGAGTCATCAGACGAACCAACTCATCCGACACAATCCGACTGCTTTCGGGCTGATACTTGTGAGCAATCATGGCAAAACTTAACATCGCACCAGATTTTGTCGTTACATATCCTGTGTATGCCCTTGTCCCTTCAATTGATCCACTTTTTGCCCGCACATTCCCTGTTGCTTTAGTCCCTTTGCCGAGGTTTCTCACGGTTCCATTCACACCCACGACAGCAATGCTCTTATAAAAATCCGTGAACGTTTTTTCTTTTGTTTCGACAGCCAGAATTTCCGTCAGATTTTGGGTTGTCAGTGAACCCGAGGGTGATAATCCGCTACCATCCTTAATGTAGAACCCTCTCAGGTCCGCATTTCTACTTCGCCAATAATTCGTAACTGCCTCCGATGCAACATCATAGTCGGATTTTCCGGACAACCGTTTTCCAATTAACCTTAAAAAAGCATCCGCGTACAAATTGATGCTCCACCAATTTGTTTGCTGGCAAAGCTCTCTCATTGGCGGTGACTGATATTCATCCAGAATCTTTCTCGCACCGAGGGATCCGCTCCGAGTGGACAACGAATCGTCAGCTTTCAAAATGGTTACCGTAGAAGTGGTCAAATAGTCTGCCAACAAGTTTGCCACATACTTTGCGGGGTCGGGCAAAGAGCCTTTGACTGAAAAAGAAGTAAATCCTGCGGGGACTGTACCCCGCAGCGTAACGTTGTAACTCAAAGGAGTCCCATAAATATTGACCTGATCACCACTTCCCTTTTCGCCTGTCAAAACAAAATTTGCATAATTCAATCCTGGCACCATAGGTTCAATACCCAACACCGGAGCAGCGTCGCCAACCTTCAATCCGGGTTTAAATTTAACTTTATACAGATTTTCATTAAAATTCAAACCACCCACCCCGGCTCCGTAATAATTACCCAAATCGGCATAAATCCAACTATCGGCAACAGTATTTCCATCAAAAAACGAATCGTCGGCAATCACTTCCCCCTTAATATATTTAATCCCTACCTTTGTTACAGACGCATACCAGCGGCTTAGCAATTTACTGCTGTTGTCATAATCTTTAAACCTGTCACTCCCCAGGGAAGGATCACCCGTACCTCTCAAATAAAGGTTCCCGATTAGCGTGTCGCCCCTTATTTCTCCATCATATTCCAGAAAAGTTTGATATCGAAAATCGCCGCCGAGCAAGGAAAGGGCAGTTGCGGTGGTAACCAACTTCAATGTCGAAGCTGATGGAAGAGAACGCTCGTGGTTCAGCGCGAAAATGATCTGGCTGTCCTTTACATTTTTGACACAAACCGAAAGCACGCCGTGCCGGACCAACTCACTATTTTGCAATTCCAATACGGCGTCACTAAAGCGTACTAATTTCAAACTATCTATTTTCTGAGTAAAACCCAGGCGCGTGATCAGCACCAATAACACAGTGCATCCGATTTTAACTGCTTTACTTTTTAAAGGCAAAGTCGTATAGTTTTTAGTGTAGGGCTGGAATTTCATTTCTAATGATATCTGTCTTCTAATCCACCTGACTACCTTTAAGTCTTGATTTATGAGAGTTCGCAAATTGTATGTCTCTTTTTGGTACTTTTGCAAACAAGTGAAGAAAACAGTTCCTCATTTTACCAGTATAAATTGCAAGAAACGCCGGATCAGTTTATTTCCTAATATCAGCAATTTAACGATATTACTTAAAGATAAGATTTTGAACAATATTGTTTTTTCTCATCTGGGAAAATTCATAATATAGGCATTTATTGTATAATTAAAGTATGAAATTGACCTTTTGGGGAGCGGCCCAACAAGTTACCGGCAGCATGTTTCTGCTGGAATCGGATGACTACCGGATACTTATTGATTGTGGCTCTGATTTTGACTTAGACGAAATAGGCAAGAAAACACGCTATGATGAACAAAAAAGTGTCTTTCCATTTGATGCAAGTTTGATCAACACCGTACTGCTGACGCACGCACACATTGACCATTCCGGAAATATCCCCAATTTATTTAAAGAAGGATTTGAAGGAAGGGTGGTTTGTACAGAACCTACTATGGCTCTGACTTCGCTCCTACTCAAGGATGCGGCTAATCTTCACCAGAAAAGACTGAATGCCAGAAATGACCTCACTGGCAAAAAGAAAGGTAAGAAGAGAAAGGAGATGCCCCGCGACTATTTCGTCGAGAAAAATGTGATTGAGGCACTCGAAAATTTTGTTCCTGTTGCTTTCGGTCAGCGTTATCGCATTGCTGATCATGTTTCAATTACCTTTTACGCAGCGGGGCACTTGCTCGGAGCTGCGCACATTGTGGTAGAAGTCTTTGAAAACGGCGAGAAAAAGCGAATTTGTTTTTCGGGAGATATTGGGAGAAGCAATTATCCTCTTTTGATGGATCCGCAGGAAGTTCCGGACGTAGATTATCTGATCTGTGAAACTACCTATGGAAACAGACTCCATGAAAATACAGGCGCACCATCAGAAGCGTTGGCAGATGTGATAAAACGCACTTGCATAGATATCCCCGGAAGGTTAATCATTCCTTCATTCAGTGTAGGTCGGACACAAGCATTGCTCTTTACTTTAAATAAGATTTATGCTGACCACTCCTTTCCAAACTTAAAAGTTTTCTCAGACAGCCCACTTGCTTATAGCAGCACAAAAGTGTACCAACGTCACGTTAAGCTTCTTAACAAGGAGGCGCGGAACTTCCAGAATGACAATGACATGCTTTTCGACTTCGACAATCTGATCTACCTCGAAAGTTCTGACGCGAGCAAGGCGGTCTCGAATTATAACGAGCCTTGTATCATCATTTCTTCCTCCGGGATGGTTCAGGGTGGACGTGTAGAGCAACATGTTGAAGCCAATATAGGCAATCCATATGCGACGATTTTAATGATCGGATATGCCTCTGAGGGAACATTGGGATGGAGACTTTTAAATGGACAAGACACCATTTCAATAAGAGGGAAACAGCTTCCGGTCTTGGCTAATATAGAAAAAATTGACGTATTTAGCGGTCACGGAGATCAAAATGATTTGATTCGCTTTGTAAAAATGCAGGACCCGGAAAAGCTGAAAGCAGTTTTTCTCGTGCACGGAGAGCAACAAAGTATGGCAGATTTTCAAAATATATTAAAACAGGAAGGCTTCAAGACAGTAGAAATACCTTCAAGAGGGCAGACATTTTACCTTTAGTTCTTCCGGCCGCAAAACAAGAACCTAAAACATGAGAACATACTTAGATTTCGAAAAGCCTATGGCCGAGCTGGAAAACAAGCTCGAAGAAATGAAAAAATTGGCAAAAGATAACAACGTGGATGTTTCCGACGCCATTTCATTATTGGAAAACAATATTACAGATCTTCGTAAGGAAATATTTGAAAATCTTACACGCTGGCAACGTGTGCAACTGTCGCGTCACCCCGATCGCCCCTATACTCAGGATTACATCCAGCTTATTTGCGATGAGTTCATTGAGCTCCACGGGGATCGCCAGGTTCGTGACGACCCTGCTGTAATAGGTGGGTTGGCTAATGTGGAAGGACAGAGTTTTATGATCATAGGTCAGCAAAAAGGGAGAAATACCAAGCAACGGCAGCATCGTAATTTTGGAATGCCTAATCCCGAGGGGTATCGTAAAGCGCTTCGCCTGATGAAACTGGCTGAGAAATTCAATAAGCCAATTGTGACCTTAATCGACACTCCGGGTGCATTTCCCGGGCTTGAAGCGGAAGAGCGCGGACAGGCAGAAGCGATTGCGCGTAACCTTAAGGAGATGTTCATGCTGAAGGTTCCTGTTATCTGTATTGTGATCGGAGAAGGAGCTTCCGGTGGTGCTATCGGTATTGGAATCGGGGACCGGGTGCTGATGCTTGAGAACACCTGGTACTCAGTTATTTCTCCGGAAAACTGTTCAACAATCTTATGGCGCAGCTGGGACTTCAAAGAGCAGGCGGCAGAAGCGATGAAGATTACTGCCAAGGACATGAAAAATAATAAATTGATTGACGGTATCGTGTCCGAACCTCTCGGCGGCGCCCATCTCGACCACATTTGGATGGCAGCTGAGTTGAAAAAAGTTATCCTGTCTAATATCAAGGAATTATCTTCAATCAACCCTGAAAAGAGAATTGACCAGCGTATAGAGAAATTCTGCGCGATGGGGGTTGTGGTGGAGTAAATTTTAAGTAAAATGTAAAAGGTGAGAAGTAAAATGCAAAGCGATTGGTTTTTCACCTTTCACCTCTCACTTTTTTCACACCCGTGCTAATCGCTAAAAATGAAAAACGACAAAATAAAAAATATCATTTTTGATCTGGGTGATGTAATTCTGAACATTGATGTTCCGGTTGCGTCACTTTCTTTTGCCAAACTCAGCGGAAAAGAACAGGCAGAAATTCTAAGGCTTTTCAAAGAAAGTGACCTTTTCAGGAAATTCGAAACGGGTCATTTAAATGAGGCTGGGTTCAGAAATTATATCCGGGAAATCCTGGTTTTTCCGGATTGGACCGATGAAATGATCGACACAGCCTGGAACAGCCTGTTGCTCGATCTTCCTCCAGAACGCGTTGAATTGCTGAGAAATTTGAGTCAGAATTACAGATTGTTCCTTTTAAGCAATACCAGTTCTATTCATATCACCCAGGTAAATAAGATCCTGGAAGCGTCCACAGGCGTAAAAAAACTGGATGACCTTTTCGAAAAAGTTTTTGTTTCCTACGAAATGGGGCTCATGAAGCCCGCTCCCCAGATCTATCAGGACGTGCTGGATCAGGCCGGCCTTAAAGCGGAAGAAACACTTTTTCTTGATGACAATCTTGATAATATAAAAGGGGCTCAAACCTTGGGTATTGCCACAATCCACGTGCAAAAACCCACCACCATACTGGAATATCTCTCAGACTATGCAGTCTAATACACGTACGTATCTTATTCAAAGCATCCTGTTTATTGTCACAATCATCACTACCACAATGGCTGGTGCTGAATGGATGTATGGCAATATCTTCTCCTTCGTCTACGATTTCTTTAGATACATCGGCGGAGAAAGTGCGGACACACAGGTAATTCCACACAAAGCAATGGGATGGGCTGAATTTATAAGCGGGTTTCAATTCTCCATACCTTTTCTGGTTATCTTAACTGTTCATGAATTTGGGCATTACTTTGTAGCAAGAGCGCATCAGGTGAAGGTCACGTTACCTTATTACATTCCTTTGTGGTTTGGATTTACTCAGAGTATTGGTACCATGGGTGCTTTTATCAGGATTACCTCTGTTGTAAAATCCCGGCTGAAGTTTTTTGATATTGGCATCGCTGGACCATTAGCGGGTTTTTTGGTAGCGCTAGTTGTGTTGTGGTATGGATTTACACATCTTCCACCGCCGGAATTTATCTTCACAATTCACCCTGAGTATGCCAAATTTGGATTAAACTATCCTCAGTTTGTTTATGAAAATGCACCTGGAGGCTTAATTCTCGGTGACAATATTTTGTTTTGGCTCTTCAAAACCTACATTGCTGATCCGGCCAGATTGCCCCATGCCAATGAAATCATTCACTATCCTTATCTTTTTGCAGGCTATCTTGCGTTGTTCTTTACATCTCTAAATCTGATTCCGATCGGACAGCTCGATGGAGGTCATGTATTGTATGGCCTGATTGGCAAGAAAAAGTTCAACTTCGCAGCTCCGATTCTGTTTGGCATTTTCGCTTTTTATGCCGGTTTTGGGCTATTTCGTCACGACTCCTTTGCAACAGGGAGCAGTGAAGTTTTTTATGAGCAGTTGTTTTACCTTTTTCTTTACATCTATTTCCTCTATATCTGTTACCGACGCATTACAGACATTCCATCCACGAGTTTAATGATTGCGCTGATCATTGTAGTGGGGCAGTTTGCACTTTCCTACATTCGTCCTGACTGGGAAGGGTACTCGGGATTTTTACCGTTCGTTTTCATTCTGGGTCGCTTCCTTGGCGTCAAACATCCAGAGACAGAAGAGAACGAACCGATGGACCTACCCCGCATTATCCTTGGAATTTTTGCTCTGATCATTTTCATCATTTCTTTTAGTCCAAAACCCTTTATTGAACTGTAAGCCGTAAAACCGCTGGACAGGTAAATTTTGGCAATATTGCTCCGCTCAACGAAAGTCAGTTAGAAATTTCAAATGCTATTTACCTACAACTTTCATGTTAAGAGCTTTTGCTGCCTTTCTGTTTCGTGCCGCAGGATGGAAAGTCATTGGAACACCTCCAATAAACATAAATAAGGCGGTTTGGGCGGGCGCCCCTCATACGACCAATTGGGATTTCATTGTTTGTCTGGGTGGAAGGGCTGCATTAAACATGAATATCGGATTTTTAGCGAAGAGTCAGTTATTCAAGTGGTATTCAGGCTGGTTGTTCAGGGGAATGGGCTGCTATCCGGTGTACCGCAACAAATCCACCAATTTGGTCGATACCATAGCCGGTATGTTTACCCAATATGAAACCCTGCATATCGCGATTACCCCCGAAGGCACAAGGAAAGATGTTGACAAAATAAAAACAGGCTTTTATCATATTGCATTGAAAGCCAATGTCCCGGTGATCCTAATTGGGTTCGACTATCCTCGAAAGGCCGTTGTGGTAAGCGAGCCCATCTTTTTACAGCATGATTTTCAAAAAGACATGAGGACCATTTACGATTTTTATCTTATGATTGGCGGAACGCGCAAAACATGGCTCAGAAATTATGAGAAAACCGGGGTAATCGAAAACAGTTAATCAAAATTCAGGAACGTGCTTTGCGTTTAGCAGTTTGAATTAGTTAAAAGTTTTCAAACTTGCCTTGCATCGCCTTTTCCTTAATATTACTTGAAATAATCTTTCATCTTGCAATCCCGACCATTGACCTCACGACGTGAATTCCTTCAAGCTTGCATCTCAGCGCCACTTGTTTTAGCGTCTCTGAAAGCTGAAAAGATGTCATACTTACGGTCAATGGTAAAATCAATGCTGCCGATCTGGGAATGACGCTTATTCATGAACATGTACTGGTAGATTTTATTGGTGCCGATAAAATCGCCCCCAATCGTTGGAAGCATGAGGATGTCATCAAAAAAGTACTTCCATACCTTCTGGAAATTAAGGGTCTGGGTATAAAATCTTTGATGGATTGTACGCCTGCATTTATTGGAAGAGATGTTCGTTTATTGCAAAAACTTTCACAGTTATCTGGTCTGCAAATACTTACGAATACAGGATTTTACGGCGCTTCCGACAACAAATATCTACCCTCGTTTGCCCTTACGGAAAGCGCAGAATCACTCGCCCGGCTGTGGATCAACGAGTTCGAAAATGGTATAGAAGGAACGGCTGTCAGACCAGGTTTTATTAAAACCGGTGTAAACCCGGTCCCCTTATCTGACCTACATCAAAAGCTCATTAAAGCGGCCGCTCTTGCACATTTAAAAACCGGCCTTACCATTTGTTCACACACTGGCCCCGCACTACCCGCCACACAGCAATTGGATATTCTCAAAAAACAAGGCGTACACCCAAATGCATTTGTGTGGGTTCATGCAAGTGGCTCAGAAGACGACTTTCTTCGATTGGCCAAGGCTGGTTGTTGGATCAGTCTTGATGGGATCAGCGAAAATAACCTGATCAAAAATGCAGATATCGTGAAATTGCTAAAAGATAACGGGTTCCTTAATCGCGTACTTATCTCGCATGATGCAGGCTGGTATCGGCCCGGCGAACCTCATGGCGGTGAATTCAAGGGCTACACTACGATCTCAGACAAGTTCATTCCATTTCTAAAAACGAATGGCTTTTCAGATCTGGATATAGAACAGTTGATGGTGAAAAATCCCGCTGCTGCATTCACCGTGAGGATTCGAAAAGCTTGATTTTCTTGAAGCCTGTATCCAATTATTCTTGAATATGGCTGAAAAGATCTGCCGCCGATCAGAAGACAATTATAAATTCGGTCCAACCATCTTCATTGGTTTTCAATGAAAAATGAAAACCGTGGTTGTGCAATATTTCCCTGCTGAGTGTCAAGCCGATACCTTGTCCGTTTGGCTTGCTGCTATAAAATGGATTAAAAAGTAGAAGAGCTTCTTCCTGCGAAATCGGTTTGCCATTGTTTCTGATCGCTAATTGCCTGTCATTGAGTGTGATCTCTACCCGATTGCCCGGTTCGCATGACTCGACTGCATTTTTAATCACATTGACCAAAACCTGCTCCATTTGTCCGGAATCGATATTCAATTGAAGTGAAGCAATTGCCGGCATCTCTAAAACGATCTCTCTTTCCTTCACAAATGACTGCATAAACATCGCTACATCTCTTACCAATACCCCTAAATCATTCTTCGCAAGATTTGGTAACGGCAGCCTGACCACATCCGCAAAATTTCTCATAAATAAAGTCAGCCGCATATTCCTTTCCGAAGCAATACGAAGCGCATCATTCAGATCGGAAAATTCTTCTCGCAAAAGATAACTTCTGGTTGTCTGAAGAATGGAATCTGTCGCGCCGAGTGTGTTATTTACTTCATGTGCCATCATGCGTATAACCTTTCCATACGCCTTCTTTTCCGACTCGTGCATTTCAGCTGTCAACTCTTCTATCATCAGAAAAGACCTTCGAAAACCTTTGTCCATGAAATGCGAACGCTGTATTTTGAAAGTTTGAATGCCATCAGTTTTGATGATTCCGGACTCACCATCCAGCAAATTTGAAATTTCAATCAGCAAGGCGAAACCCGTTTCGGTGAGACTTCTGCCAATTAAGGTTTCTGAATCTACATGGAACAGGTCCCGGGCTTTTTGGTTCAGCGAACTTATTCTATCATCATAATCGAGAATAATGATTGAAATCGGGGAGGCAGCAATGAGCTTTTCCAAAAAGAAATGCTGCTCGTTGAGCTTGGTTCGCTCTTCCCGTAGTTGATCAATCATCAGGTTATACACCTCGATCAAGGTATCAACTTCACCTTTGCCCGTAGGCACAAATTTGATCGTAAAGTCTTTGTCCTTGATGGCTTCGATCCCCGATTTCACAAATTCGTTAGGCTGCATGAAATTTTGGTATAGACGCACAGCACCAGCAATGGAAAACAAAAGAAAAACTTCGGAAGCGATAAAGAGAATTTTATCCTGAAACAACAACTTATAAACCAGCCAAATAAGGACCAGATGAAGCGCAACGATGTAGATAATATATTTTTGCCCGGTCGACAATCTCATACGTCGTCGGATTCATAAGAGATACCAAATTTTTCTAACCGTCGATAAAGTGCGAAACGGGTTATTCCCAACGATCGCGCAACTTTTGACACCTTATTCTGATGGAATTCCATGGCTTTTCGGATCATTTGAAACTCCATTTCTTCTAGGGTAACGGCACCAACTTCCGGTAGCGTCTTGTGGATGGAACTGCCAAATGCAGTATTCATATTTTTTTGAAAGTCCTCTACGTCCAAAATATCTTCGCCAGACAGTAACACCGTGCGCTCAACAATGTTTTTTAGCTGGCGAATATTACCCTGGAGTGGTAGAGTCTTTAACCATTTCGCGGCCCTTCTGCTGAGCTGCAAAGCCGGCCTTTCATATATCGTTTTTAAATTATTAACAAAAAATTCCGCCAACAATGGGATATCATCCGCACGCTCCCGCAACGCAGGAAGCTTTACTGTAATCAGGTTGATGCGGTAATACAGGTCCTCTCGAAAGGTCCCATGAGCGACCATTTCTTCAAGATTTCTGTTCGTTGCACACAATATTCGCACATCAACGGTTCGGCTCTTACTGCTGCCCAAAGGTTCAAAAGTACGTTCCTGCAACACCCTCAGCAATTTTACCTGGCTTGCAAGATCCAATTCTCCAATTTCGTCCAGAAAAATCGTTCCGCGGTGAGCCATTTCAAACCTACCCGCCCGGTCGGTTTTCGCATCCGTAAATGCACCCCGAACGTGGCCAAAAAGCTCACTTTCAAACAAAGTTGAAGAGATTCCTCCCAGGTTCACTTTCACAAAGGGCTTTGACTTTCTTTTGCTGTTGGAATGAATGGCTTCTGCGATCAGTTCTTTTCCAGTTCCGCTTTCGCCCGTGATTAACACTGGAGCGTCGGTAGTCGAAACCCGTCCGACAGTCTCAAGAAGCTCAAGAAGCTTTGGGTCTCTTCCAATAATATTTTCAAAATGATACTTTTGCTCGAGTCTTCCTCGGTCGGTCGATTGTGGCAATTGCTGATCCAGACTCAAAATCGTTCTGATCGATTGAAGAAGGTAATCGTTTTGCCAGGGTTTAGTGATAAAATCCCTTGCGCCTTCTTTCATCCCCTGGACGGCCAAGTCGATAGTGCCCCAGCCAGTGATGAGTATAACCGGAATTGCAGGATTAAATTTTCGGATTCCCGAGAGCAAGTTCATTCCTTCTTCTCCTGAGGTCTCAATGGAAAAATTCAGATCTAGAAGTACTAATTCGGGAATTTCCTTTTGTAAGATACGAAACGTTTCATCCGGAGAGCCTGCTCCCCGCACGTCAAAACCTTCTCTTTTTAGTAAAAGAGCCAGTGAAGTGCGAATCGCTAAGTCATCGTCGACTATGAGGAGCATCGGTGTAAAGTTCACGCAAAGATTTTAAGGACTTGCGCAAAGGACGCAAATTTTTCAATTAACGGCTGTGAGTTCGACAGATTGAAACGAATTCCTGCATAGATAAGCGATACGGGAACAAAGATAAAGTTTAGAGATTATTTACAATTCGATGTATTTCATCTTTCAAAAGTTTGGTATTAAAGTTAATCAGCAAACCCAGTTTTAATTTTGAAAGTCTCAGATAAGTCAAAAGCTGGGCGGAGTGAACAGAAGCCAGTTCGGAAACGGATTTAACCTCTATGATAATTTTATTTTCCACGATCATATCAATCCTGTAACCGACCCCCATTTTTACATCTTTATATTCAAACGGCATCACCAACTGTTTTTTGACCTCAAAACCCGCTTCAATCAAATCATACTCAAAAGCATTTTTATAAGCCGATTCGAGCAGACCTGGCCCAATATTCCTGTGAAGATCCAAGGCGACACCGATGATTCTATAAGATAATTCATTTTCATCCATTTTTCAGTTTGATTTGAAGTGTAGTCTTGATCATTCAAGAAGCACAAATTCTCAAATCTCTCCAAATGTTGATAAACAAATCGATCTTGCCAGCCTTCTCGACATCTTAGCTGCTTTGCGTGAACACCTTACAAGTAGTTCTTCCCGGTCTTTGCGAAACCTTCTCTGCTTTGCGTGAAACCTTCAACTCTTGAAACCCTCAATCCTCATGCAAAGCCAACGCAGGATGTATCTTTGATGCCTGTCTGCTTGGATACCAGGCGCAGAGTGTGACAATGATGAATATGAGGGCGATCGCTATAACAATGGCCGTCATGTATACATTGGCATTCAAGTCAAATACATGCATAATCGGAAACTGAATGGCAAAGAGCAAACCTATGATCACACTCAATGTCGCCAAAACCCATATTTCGCCAAGGAATTGTTTTGTAACAGCCCTTTCCGTAGCCCCCATTGCTCTACGAAGTCCGATCTCATTTTTCCTTTTAGCAATATTTAAATTGAGAATTCCAAAAAGACCAAGCGCCACGTTTGTTAGCAAAAATGCGCTAATAATCAAGAAGATAGCAACCGGAACGAGCGTCAGATTATGTCTGTTCTTTCGCTGTTCCGTCAAATAGCTGACCTCAATACCCCAGCCTGGTAATGTAGCTGCAAGTTCTTTCACCAGTTTGGCTTCAAAATTTGCATCCACACCCGCTTTGGTTTTAATGAGCACATTGGTGCTCCACGTGTCATCCTTGCTTAACATTTCGAAAAGCGCCGGAGTATCATTTGCAAATTCTCCCTTCGACTTGAATTTGTCGACGACACCAACAACCTTGAACGATTTTTTATCGTCCACCTTAATTACTTTTCCAAGCGGACTTTCGTTAATAAACAGTATTTCTTCTAATTTCGAATTGATCACAATTGGTGTAAATTTCGAAACCCTGTCACTCTCAGTAAACCACTTTCCGGTAACCACGGGCAAGTCCATTGTTTTACTAAAATTCTCATCGGTATAGAAAAATTCGGGTGATATACTCACTTTCTTATAAGTAACCCCATTCATCATCTGGTTGGCAGAAAACGGTGAATTGCTACTCATGCGTGAAAGCGATTCAACTTCTCTATTGGATTTGATCTGCTGTACAATGCGATGCATCTTATCAGCAACAGCCACAGTGTCCTGATTATTGGTCAGTTGCAGATTCCAGACGCGATCGTATTCGAAACCTATCGGCTGTATGTAATTACTCACATTGTATACTATGAGCGAAAGTACTCCGAAAAGAACCATGAAGGAAGCCCAAATCTCGATAATCAACAAAGAGTGGGAGCCCTTTTTATTCCAGATTAACCTAAATAAATGTCGTAACATATCAATAATGATAGGATGAGTGAATGATTGAATTTACGCCTTAAGCGCATCGACAATTTTTAGCTTCGACATACGGAACGCTGGTAATACACCAGACAGAAATCCGAAAATCAAACAGATAAAAATGCTTATGACGAAAACCGGGAAATTGATCGTAAGATCTGCATAAGCGATCCAGCCACTGGAATTGATCATCGAAATGATTACAAATGAGAATATGATTGCAAACAATCCGCCAACGACCGTGATGAAAATGTTTTCAATGATAAACTGCCAGAGTAATGCTTTTGCCGGTGCACCAAATGCTTTCCTTACTCCTATTTCTGAGGCTCGTTCGAGTATCCGGCTTACATTGACATTCACCAGATTAATAGCAGGCAAGCCCATGATCATGACCAATATCAATCCTGCTATCGAGTAAAAAAACACTTTTTGAGAATCATCCCTGGCAAAAGTGTCTAAAAAATGATCAAAATATCGAAGTGCCTTGACTGTTAGGACTGTATAGTGGCTTGCGTCCCGAATCTCTTCCTTTGGTATACGGGAAATGTTATTGTCAAATTCTGACTGAATTGCCGGAATATCTTCTATTGTTTTAGCCAACACCATGGAAATATAACTTCCTCTGATACCCTTGTTTTGATAGTTACTTTTTGGCGCAGTGTAGGGGAAATACACATCTCCATAAGTATACAATCGCGTGGGCGGACTGCCTTTTACAACTCCAATTACACGGTAATTGATGTTTTCTATATCTATAAATTTACCCAATGCCAGAGTACCCTTCTCAAAATACTGATCACGAAGATCGTCGGTAATGACCGCAACATAGTCTCCATTTTTAATGTTTTGCTCATTATAGGGTTTGCCCTCCAAAAACTCAAAATCGGCCACTTTCCAAAAAGAAGCATCTGTATATTTGGTGTTGATCTTAATTCGCTTTCCATTTACATATGTATTTGAAAAGCTGAAATTGGACACAATGGCGACATTTTCCGGTGTTTTGAGCGACTTGGCATACTTTTCTAAAAACCTGAAACTAGCCGGACCAGAGCTCATGGATGTATTCGCTGAATCCGTTTGTAGCATATTGGCAATGTAAAGCGTTCGAAATCGCTTATTTTCCGGATAATGTGATCCGAATAGATGGTCGAGAAAGGAAGTAAGCACCATCAGTACCGTCAAAGTAAGACTGATGCCGAATAAGGTGATAAACGTATAGAAAGGATGCCTCAGCAGCACCTTCCAGGCAATTTTCAGGTAGTTTATGAGCATGGGGAACAATGTTGAATGAGAGAATGATCAAATAACTCAATGATGAATGATAGACTGATAAAGTGAGCTGACAAGCACTGATCGCACCGGCGACCCGGTCTATTAATGAAGCATTCAACATTTACAAAACCTGCGTTCCATCGAACAGCCTCACCAGCCTGTGGGTGCGTTTGGCCATTGCGTCATCGTGTGTCACCATTACAATTGTGGCTCCGTCGTCGTTAAGGCTCTGGAGAATGTTCAGGATTTCATTTCCCATAGCACTATCCAGGTTTCCCGTCGGTTCATCGGCAAGGATAATCTCCGGCTTGCCGACAATGGCTCTGGCAATAGCTACGCGCTGCTTTTGGCCTCCGGAAAGTTGCTTTGGGAAGTGTTTTACGCGATTACTGAGCCCTACCCTTTCGAGCGCTTCCTGCGCCAGTTCGCGACGCTGTTTGATTGTACTGCTTCTATAAAGTAAGGGAATTTCAACATTATCAATCACCGAAAGATCATTGATCAAATGGAAGCTTTGAAAAATAAAACCAAGTTTTTGGTTCCTCAAGTGTGCGATATCCTTGTCTCTGTATTTTGTTACGCGGCTCCCATCGATATCAATGGTTCCTTTCGATGGCTCATCGAGCAGTCCCATGATGTTGAGCAGCGTGCTTTTTCCGCAACCGGACGGTCCCATGATGGAAATAAATTCGCCCTTTTTTACATTAAGATTGATGTTGTTCAGGGCAAGTGTTTCTATCGAGCTTGTGCGATAGACTTTTTCGACATTTTGTAGTTTGATCATGGCTTTTGGGGGTTATTGGGTTCACGCAAAGACGCTAAGGTAATGCGCGAAGGCCGCAGAGATAATTAAATAGTTTTTTACGCACCTTTCGTGAAAATAGTTTTGTCGGTCACCCAAAAATCTCTGCGGACTTTGCGCACGTCTCTGCGATTTTGCGTGAACCTTTCTATTGTATTTTCTCATTTTTTTCAAAATCATAAAGCGTTAACAATCTCAGGCTGTAATAAGATTGCCAGTAATCCCTGAGAGCCAGGATATAGTCGCGTCGTGCGCGGTCTTTTTCCTGCATAGCTATACCTAAATCTGTGACACTTAAGTTACTAAGGATGAAACGTTCCTGAGCAATCTGATAGCGGCTGGCGGCAATCCCGTCGGTCAGTTTAGTAAGCTTGACCTGCTTTTGTAACATTTGTAAAAGAGTTACCTGCGTAAATATCTCCTGTTCAAACGTAAGGCGGTCCTGTTCGACAGATTGCCGAGCAAACTCCTGATTAGCCTTTGCGACCTCAGTTCTTGCCTTGTTTCGTCCCCAGGTCATAATGGGTAAGGTAAATTGCAATTGAATAAACTCCCGATCCTGCGGACTGATATAGATGTCCGCCGGTCTGACTCCCTGATTCGACAGTCCGAATGTGGCTTGCAGAGATGCGTTCAATCCATTCTCCTTTTGCGCCCTCTGGACTTCCTTATCAGCTTCAAGGACCCTTCGTTTAAATGCTATCGCATCAGATCGGTTTGCAAAAGCTTCATTGAGTGCAATTTGCGTGACGATTTGAAACGCTTTCGATTCGACAGGAATTTCAAGTTCCACAGCTTTTTCCTCTCTTGAACTTAAAAACATTTTCAATTTCAAAGAAGCAACCGCAGCGGCCTGTTGGGCTGATGCAAGATCCTTCTGTGCTGTCAGAAGACCCATTTGCAACTGCAAAAGGTCGTTTTGCGAGATTTTACCAAGTTCCAGTTTGTGTTGTGCGATCTTGTAAAGGGTGTCATTATTGCTTCGATTTTTGTCCGCAATCTGCAGGTTAACCTGTGCTACCAGCAATTCAAAATAATAACCGGTAGCATTCAAAGCAACCTGCTCCAGGGATGCAATGTATTGTTGATTCCCCTCTTGATACTTCAATGGTTCAATTTTCCGGTTCCACTTCATTTCATTGAACCGGAACAATGGCTGATCGATACCCACTTCAAACGGTATGCCGTTGTAGCTGGTTTTATTCCTTGCAAAGTCATCAAAACGCTGCACCTGCTGTTGTGCAAAAACCGTCCCGCCGGTCAACGCAATACTTTGACTCAATTGCAGATTAACCTGGGAATTATTGTAGGAAACTGGCTGGAAAGAAATGTTTCCGTCTGGTTGAACCACCTGGATGTATGAACGCGTGAATCCGGGTAAAGTGCCGTTCAGACTAAGCTGGGGCTTAAAATCGGCCACAAAAGAACGGTATTTCCAGTAATTGGTTTTCTTTTGAGTCACGGCCTGTTTAGAAGCAATAGAACCTTCACGTGCCATTTGCACAACTTCCCCAAGTGTGAGCCGCTGAACTTGCGCCAACGCGTTCACGCTGAATAGCAAACCCAAAATGATTGTATAAAATCGTCTCATCTGTCGGTTCAGTTTTTGATTGAAATTTCTTCCAGATGTTCATACTGATTCATATCCGTAAGAATAACTTTCTCACCGACTTTCAACCCGCTTTTGATCTCCACATAGTCAAAATTTGACAACCCCGTCTCTACTTCACGGCGGAGCGCCTTTCCGTTTTCCAATACATATATAAACTGTTTCCGTTTCCCGGTAAAGGCAGGACCATTCTGTATACGAAGCGTTTTGAGGCTGACATTGGTTACTACATATACATCTACTTTCATATTAGGCCGAAGAGAAACATTACTGGCATTGTCCAGTTGAATTGCAAAGCCTATGACCCCGTCCTTCACAGCAGGTTTTACTTGAGTAATAATTCCCTGTAAAACCGTTTCATTTAATTTCACCAAAACACCCATTCCCACTTTTACCTGATCGGCATATACGTCCGAGCAGGAGCCGTCCACCCGAAAACTACCCAGATCCGCAACTTTTGCAAGCATTTCACCTTCGCTTACCGAGGAGCCGATATTTTCGTTTACCCATGTCAACACACCTTTCCGATCCGCTACGATATCGGCCATTCTGAGTTTGTGCTGCAATTCTTTTAAATTTTTTCCTTCAATCTGAGCACCCAACTGCGTTTCCCTAAGACTGGCACTCATGGATTCACGATTGTACGAAAGATTATTTTCAAGTTGTTTTTTTTCAAGCTCGGCAATTTTCAAGGCATTTTCTGCACGGGTAATGTCCTCTGCTGTCCCCCCTCCCACTTTCTGAAGCCGCCTGGCGTCCTCAAAGTCAGCCCGCAGTTTATTGATATTCAACGATTTGATTTTATCACCTATTTCAGCATCATAAAGCTCCTTGTTCAGCTTCATCCTTAGCTGTTCGATGCTGTTCTGTTTCAGTGACAACTGATCCTGAAACCTTTCAAACTCAATCTGAGTAAGGGATTTGTCAAGCTCCAATATCGCCTGCCCTGGTTCAATTCTCGTTCCCGGCGTAAGCAAAACCCGTTTGATACTTGCCTTAATTGGGCTGGTAATGATTTGTTCGTAAGCAGGAATTACCTCACCGGTAGCGGTCAGTGTATTCTCGACGTCGCCCGTTTGTACAATACCTGTGCGGATTCGGTTTGCGTCAATGCTGCTGGTAAGAGATTGGCGAAACAAATAAATGGCTACGATAATTGAAAACACTATTAACGTACCAATCACCCACCTCCGGCTTTTTTCACTTTTTACATATTCAGGTGCTATTTCCCGGTCCATCCTTCAATGATCTATTATTCAATGGCTATTTTGCATCATTTAATATGAAGATTATGCCAAACAACAAATCACTGACAACCAGAACTTTAAAAACATTTAAAAATAAAAAAACCGTGCGAAATCGCACGGCTCGTTTGGTATTGCACAAATCAATTGTTTCAAATTGATCAGGTTTTGAGTTTTTTCTTCTTGGCAGCAGGAAATAAAATGTTGTTGAGAATCAACCGGTATCCGGCTGAATTCGGATGTAAGTTCAGATCCGTTGGTTCTTCTCCCACCCTGTGCTGATAATCTTCCGGATCGTGGCCTCCGTAAAACGTAAAAAAGCCCTTTCCGTGCGTGCTGTGGATGTAGCGGGCCTCATTGGCACTTTTATTTTCAGCAAGAATGACCACCTCAGGTTTTACAAAACGGTTTTTAAACGCAGTGGTTTGCCCCAAAAATCCTTTGATGGTCGTCTGATGATTCTGGGTCAGCATACTTGGAACCGGATCCCACTTGGCTGAAAATTGGAACAGTGTAAAAAAGTCATTATCCTCCCTTAAACCACGTTCCTCGGGCTGATTATCGATATCAGAGAATTCGATTTCGTAGGGATAGGGAATGGTTTTGAAGTCTTTGAAGGCAAATGAGTTATCATAGTTTAGTTTGCTGTTTGCAGTCGGATCGGCCGGGGTGCCGTCATACATGGTTTCCACGATGTCAATCCCATCTGCGGCAAGTGCGATGTCGAATGTATCGGTAGCGTTACACATCGCAAACATATATCCGCCTCCTGTAACAAATTCTGCAATTCGTTTTGCCACAGCCAGTTTCATTTGTGGAACATTCGGAAATTGGAATTTCTCTGCAATGCCTTCGGCTTCCTGCTTTTGTTCCCTATACCAGGGATAATCCTTGTATTGGAAAAATTTACCATACTGTCCCGTAAAATCTTCATGATGCAGATGCAGCCAGTCATATTCGGGCAACTTGTTGTTCAGCACTTCGTCGTCGTAAACTACATCATAGGGAATTTCGGCATAGGTCAGAACGAGCGTAACCGCATCATCCCACGGCAATTTGGATTTGGGAGAATATACCGCCACCTTGGGTGCCTTCTGTAGTTTGACCGCATCCATGTTTACATCGGGAGCGCTGATCTGCGCCATAATTTGTCCGGCCTGGCCTTCGGATATTACTTCGTAGCTGACGCCCCGTATCGTCATTTCAGACGCAAAAACCTGATTATAGGGTACCATAAAACTACCACCCCGGTAATTAAGTAACCAGTCCATTTCCATTTCAAAACTTTTCAATATCCAGAAGGCAATTCCATAGGCCTTCAGATGGTTTTTCTGTGAATTATCCATGGGAATCAAAAGCCGGTTTGCCCAGCTATGGCTCGACATGGCTAAAAAAATGATAAGCGGAACAAACAGGCGTACCATTGGTTTGATTCTTTCACGCATCATGTGCAGCTTTACAAATTGAATTAATTGGACTCAAAACCTTAATTCTACGCAATTCAGGACCTCGTTCTTACACATTCCTTTAATTCGCGTAAATCCCGGGTTATCACGTATGTCAGTACTTTGCCCGGGTAAGTGAATTAACGTAATATTATTAAATATGATGCACAATTGAGCTATGAATATTAAGGAAAATATAGATGAAGGTTTACGTTCAATACAGTCCAACCTGTTGCGCACAGTACTTACCGCGATGATCATAGCGATAGGAATCACGTCCCTGGTGGGAATTCTTACTGCCATAGAAGGAATGCAAAATTCTGTAAACAGCAGCTTTGCAGACCTGGGAGCCAATACCTTTACAGTTCAAAACCGATACAACAATAATTTCAGAAATGGCGGACGACGGGGTAAAAGGTATCCGGTCATCAATTATCAGGAAGCTGGGGATTTTGCCAATAAATTCAGATCTGAATTTAACGCTACCGTATCTCTTTCTGCAAACGTCGGCGGAGCAATTCAGGTCAATTACCAATCAAAAAAAACGAACCCGAATGTCAATATCGTCGGCGCCGACGAGCCATTTTTAGCTGTAAAGGGGTATAAGATCGGGTCGGGTCGTAATATGAACAAAAGTGACCTTGAAAATTCACTCAATGTTGCAATACTTGGAAATGAAATAGCCAATAAGTTGTTCACACAGATCGACCCAATCAACAAGGAGATCACTTTCATGGGCGCTCGTTACAAAGTAATTGGGGTTCTCCAGAAAAAAGGATCGATGGGTGGTGGAACCGATGCTGACCGGCTCGTCATCGTTCCTTTGGCTAACGGACGCGGACTGGCGGCCAACCGTGCACTTACCTACAACATCACCGCCTCTGCTGCAGGTACCAATGGTGAAGAAATTATTGAAGCCGGACGAGGGCTGATGCGAAGAATCCGAGGAGATGCATTAGGCAAAGAAGATTCATTTGAAATCGAACGTGCCGACGCAATGGCCAAGAATTTTGAAGAGATTTCCGGCTACTTGCGCATTGGAGGCTTCGGAATCGGGATTATAACGCTGCTTGGCGCGTCGATTGCACTGATGAATATTATGCTGGTATCGGTAACGGAACGAACACGCGAGATCGGTATTCGCAAATCGCTGGGTGCTACACCTCGCGTGATACGGTTTCAGTTTTTGATCGAAGCGATTGTGGTTTGTATCATTGGAGGAATTGCCGGTTTGTTCCTTGGCATCATCATTGGCAATGTGATTTCCAACATCATCAGCGCAGGTAGCTCCTTTGTTGTTCCATGGCTTTGGATGGCGGTGGGGATTATGGTTTGTATATTTGTTGGGGTGATTTCAGGTATTTATCCGGCGATCAAGGCATCCAAGCTGGATCCGATCGAGGCACTTCGGTACGAATAGCTTTTAGCTGTTAGCTATTGGCTGTTAGCTCTGTCGTGCTGGTGAGAAGCATTTATCGATCACAAACGCCGACATGAATACCGAACAACCTTTTTATCATCGCCGTGTTGGCGGAAATAGCACTGGTGACAAAAAGTGCGCTGTAAGGCAATAAGCTGACATTGAGGAAACTGAAAATTATTACCTATTTTTTAGGTCAATTTCTTGCGAAATGTATTTTTCTGTCTACTTTTGCACTCCCAACAAGAGAGATCAATGCCCGGATGGCGGAATTGGTAGACGCGTTGGTCTCAAACACCAATGAGGTTACACTCGTGCCGGTTCGACTCCGGCTCCGGGTACTGAATGGGATTCTATCCCAAAACTGACTGGGCTGCTCGATAACGAGCAGCCCTTTTTCTTTGATTTTCAGTAAGTTATGAGAGAATACCGGATTAACCATAGGTGTTCTAACTGCACCCTCAGAATATGTCAGACCATGTTTGAACACCCCTTTTAGCAGTAAATGCTTTTGCGCCAAGCTTGCCTTTTCATAAATTACAGGCATTGAAGTCAAGTGAGGTAAAAGATTTTTTAACTTTTCCCACTTCGCATTTTTGTCCTGTCTCAGTTCATGAAGCTGCCGTAACACTTCGGCACGCTCTTCGGAGTATTTTTTATACCACTTTTTGTACGTTGGCCCCTCTATTTCATCATTCATCAACCTTTCTTCAAGGCGTTCAATCTTTTTTTCGATTTCCCTTAGTTGCGTGGTGCGGATTTCCGTTTCCTTGGATTTTGCTCCCAAAGCCTCGCCCAACTTCTTTTCAGTCTCAGAACGTATGTAGCTTATTTGTTCATGAGAAAAGCTTAGCTGCTTAAGAATTTCTATCATTTGCTCGTGCAACAAAGGTCCTGGAACATTAATACTCTTGTGAAAAGTGCAACGGTAGTATAAGTAATACCTTTTTTTTCCCTTGCTCCATCCTGCGGTCATGTGCCGACCGCACCAACATTTGAGCACTCCTCTTAACGGAAAATCATCTTTTGGTTGAGTCTTCGTAGGTCTTTTTGTCTCCATAAGACTCTGAACAAGCCAAAAGTCAGATTCACTTACTATTGGTTCATGGATTGCCTTAACATATCTTTCAGGCATTTTGTCTTGCGCTGGTAACTTGATTAGACCCGCATAAATTCCATTGGTCAGCACAAACGGGATAGCACTGTTACCAGTTCTCGTAAAACCAAGCTCTTTTACCTCCTTATGGATCAGGTAATGTGGAACACCAGAGAGATAATCCTTAAAGATTTTTTTTATAAGGAAGGCCTTGTCCTCTTCTACCAAAAGAATCCCTTTACCCATAGAATCCTTTGAATTCTTATAACCGAAAGGGGCGCGATTTACAACTCTTCCAGATTCCATGGCGTTCCTAATTCCGCGACGGGTACGTTTTCGTATCCTGAGAAGTTCCTGATTGGCCATCAAATACTTGAATGCACGCCCTAGAAACACGTCAGGATCACTGATATCCAAATCCAAGGGTTCGTCAATCGAGAGCACCTTAATTCCGTGCTTCCTTTCAAATTCTTTTATCTTTAAAAGCGCTTCTGACAGATCCCGACTAAACCTATCATGATCCATGACGATCAAGTATCTAACTTTCCCCTTATGCTTTCTTATAAATGACTCCAAGGCGATAAAATCCGCCCGGTCAAACGTATCGCTGCATTGCCCATTATCTTTGAAAAGCGCCACTAGCTCGATATCATTTCTACGGCAATAATCTCTTATACCGTCTTCTTGTACATCCAAGGAATACCTGGACTGATCCTTTATGCTCAAACGCATGTATCCGATTGCATTCATATCGATTCGCTTAAAATGATTTCAACGATAACCGATGCAATTAAATCTAAAAATCCTCGCTCCATCTCACTCATTGCATATCAGTTTTAAGTTAATAATATCTTAAATTCCTTATTGGCAGATGTCCCAACGCATGGCAAGTACATTTGGCTAACCAAAGATAGCACTAATGATATGTTAATGCAAACTTATTATCATAACAAAGCAATTTTTTTTATCTTTGCTATAACTATATCACCTTCAATGAAGAAAATACCCAAAATCAGCTATAAAGTGTATCCTAACACCAGACTGAAACCAGTCTGGTTTCATGGAAGACAACAGTATCCTATTTACATTGTTGTCGTTTACAATAGGACGCCTACCTATTTTAAAAGCTACTACTTTGACCTTTTAACCCATCCTAAGTATGCCATTCATAGTGTCATAGGAAGGAAAGAACCCGTAATTGATGATATCCTAAAGAAAGAACAAGAGCTTTTAGAGTATCTCGTAGAAAAGTATATCCTAGACTTCGAGATAGAAAGATTTAAACAAGAGTATTTCCGGCTTGGGCGGGATTTACTGTTTGAAATAGAGGAATCTTTTCAGCGGTACATGGCTACATTTTTCCATGACGAAGGTCTGCCTGTATTCGCATCCCTGGTCAGCGAAGGTGGCAAACATACTACGTCCGAGAACATCCTTCATGATTTAAAAGTCGTTCTAAAAGTTGACTCCTTCAAGAAGTTGATGGAGAATGCAGCGTTTTACGCTCCCCCATATGTGCCATTATGTGCTTTCATCAGAAGCAGGCAAAAAACATCTATTCCGCTGTTTTCTATTCTTGACTGGGAGTCTGAAGGTATTCAAAAAGAATTCAGAAGATTTATAATCTCTTCTTACCCAAATTATGATGTTGAGCTTACAGAGAATTACTTAGCGAAACTGGTGACATCGTTTTGCTAATAGGAATAGTTATGAAAGCGCGATTATTCGAAAATGCTGGTAGATACGCTCAGAAGAGCCCGATGAATTTTCTTAAAATAAACTGATCCTTAAAGTATTTCCAAGAAAAGTATGAAACGCAAAATGTAAAAATATCAGTTACTTCTTTAACAAATATAGTACTCTCATCAAGCACTGGAAGATTTAATTTACTTTGAAAAGGTTGATTAGGCCTTCTTTGCACTTAGATAATTTTATCAAGTGTATTTTATAGATACTCCCTATTCTTCGGCCGCAAAGACGTTTCAACACATCAGCACAAAACCATTATATCTGCTGTTTTACCCGGCTTGTTCAAAATGCGTGCTCAGGAATAACTCGAATTTATGGACCAGGCAAACTTTTTCCAGCGCCAGGTCACTGTTGAGGCCGGACGGGTGTGTTGGTGACCCCCTTTTCCTTGCTTATAGAAAAATAATTCATTTCCTGCCCAAAAGCGTCCACGATCTTTTGCAGGTTCTTCGTCAGCGCTTCTCTACCCATTCTCGTTGCATCGTTTTTGAACATCAAGTGATAAAATGAAGCCCACATAATTGTAGCATCTCGAAATTCAATGTCGTGTTTCGGACCTATGATGGAGTAACAGTTGGCTTTCTGAATTACTTGCTCCGCCAATCTTTTGTTGACAACTGAGCATGCGGAAAGAAAAAGCCGCTTGTTATAAAGATTAACTTCTAGCAAATCACCCAGTTCTTCAAAATGGATTTCGTCCAAGGTCGTCCAGATGGAATCCTTGTTTTCCCCTCCATGGCAGGAGATATGCAAATACCTGTAATTACTATCATAGAACAAGCCCAGCACTTTCTCAAATTCCTTTTTTGTGCGGATATAATAATATTGACTTTCAATTTTACTTAAACTCAGTATACTAGAGATAATTTGGCCTTCAAAGAGATTCTTCTTCTCATCCTTAAATCCAAGACTCTCTATGATAAAAACTTTGGGTTCGGTCATTTTATTTTTGCTCATCGGGTGTATACAATTTTCAAAAGTAGCATATTCTCGGAACGTACGTGTCAGGGACGCACATTACAATCTGTAGCGTTGACCTTACTATTCTGTCAATACTTTCCAGTTTCATCATCAACTCAGGAATAAGGACGGTGTTTGATTTTTTAAGAATCTCTTCATATCTCCATTGTAAAAAAACAGCTTTGATGCCAAAATCATTGAATGTTTCAACAGACGAAGTCGCATCATATAAAATTTTTCATCTTGAAGATAGCGATCGGTATATCTATCTTACCACTTGGCTCTATGGTTATAAACATTTGATTACAGAAACTTAGTAATCTAGAGGAACAAATGAGGGGCACAAATTCTACAAACATTTGTAATTAACCGGAAATATCGATAGACACAGAAAATAGTCACTGATTGCTTTCCTACGATCTTAAAATCTTCTGCTAGAATTCAAGATCCTCTATTTCAGCAGTAAGATCATTTCTTTTTGCTTCTTTAAGATAACTTTTGGCTAATGAGGCAAAAACTTGGCTAACATTTGGAAAATCTATTTTATACAAATTGGCCAATCTAAAAAAATGGTCAGATTCCACTGTTTCTAATCGTCCACCCTCACGCCCCTCACGAACCACCACACCTCTTCTATTATAGATTTCGATCTGCAAATTATCAAGTAGCTCCTTTGTTCCAATATCTTCAATTGCCTTACAGATTCCCATTGGAAGTCCAGTTCTAGTAATTCCAGGATATTGTGCCAGAATCTTCGCTAGGTAACGATCAATAGAACCGGTTCTACCATATTTAATCGCAAGGTCTCGGCTTAAATTAACATAACTTTTCAGGTATTCGATTTCAACAGTCCCATCCTCCTGCATACCAGGAATTATGTTCCAGCTATCCAAAAGAATGTAGGCGTTTTTTGCCATTTGAAAAGCCCAAACATCAACCAGTGTCCCCTCCTCTTCCAGTTCAGTGTTTTTATCTGATTTATAAAGTGCCCTAACGACATCTACGAAAAATTCAGGGCTCTGAGCAAGGTGTTTATGCAGGCCAAGGGTCCGGTCATAATAATCAGAATTGTTGAAGAACGGAATGAAAAGCCATTCCAAGCTTATTCTCTCATCATCGTTAACGTCTGATCTTTTATTCAATTCATCAAACAGAGAAATAATATCTAACTCCTCATATTCTATAGCTTCTATTGAATCATTGGTCATAATTTTGGTCAATATACCAACGATCATCTCACTGGCTATCTCGTTAGCAATACCTGAGGTTAGTTTGACTCCACTTGAATATCTCCTGAATTTTATCATTTCGGTTACCCCCCGAAGCCGTTCCTCACTAGTCAAATAAAACAGACTCAAAGGAACCGCATGCCAATATTCACTTCTAACTTCATCGTTGAAAGAATCAATTCTCCGCCAAAGATCTATTGAAGACGGTGCTGGAATCGCCATCAAAAGACGCGACAAAGACTTGGCATCAAAAGAGTTGCTACTCTCCAATCGATCATACAAGCAATAGAACCACTCCGGACCATTCGCAGACGTCTTTGCATTTATGAAGCCATGTATAAAATCAATTATTTTCCCTCCATAAACCAAGAACTTACACACAGGAATTACCTGATCGTCTGTGGTCAATCTGGATACATGGTAACCCAAGGCCCATGGCAATTTAATCGAAGACACTAAGTCTATAATTCCCTCCAAACCTAAGACATTGAGCCAGATTTGAACAGCTTCCGTTCTTTTTGAGTCGAGCGTTTCTCCATATTCCTCGATATTGCGACTATTTCCTTCGATGAAATCAGGCCGGCTATCTTCAAATAACCACAAAAACTGACTAACTGTATCCAATGGCATTAACTTTAAATATAGTTGGCCATATCTCGCCAAACGCTCCTCCTTCATAGCCCAAGGTGCATCTGGGAAAGATCTATGATGCGAAAGAATGCGCCGCAGTGCGTGCCAAGTTGTCAAAGAATCCACCGAAACCCTCGGAATAACCGAATCAACAAATTCGAGTAATTTCAAGAAATCTCCCTCACGAAGTCTGACAGAAGCAATTATCAGGTCCCTTAACCTTTTCTCTGAATTATCAAATGTCTCAATTAAAAGGTCCACCACATATTCGTGGGTTTCGAATAGCTCCTTGTAAGTATAGACTATATCAAAATTTTCATTAAATGCAGACCACCGTAACCTATGCGTCGATTTCGCATTTTGATGTTTAGCAGGTAACATATCCATTAACAACTCCCACCCTACTTCCGCCTCCTTCTCGAGGATCTTGCCAAGCACAGTCATCCGGTCACTAAAAGTTGCCAGTGTTTGAAAGCGCCATGGCTTAAAAATTTCTTTTAAACTGTTTATTGGCCTGTTGCTTAACCTTCCACCCGGATCCAGCGAAGCGAGTTTACCTAGAAGAAAGGTTGCCTCGTAAAAGTGTTGGGGTATCCATGCTAATCCCTCTAATGCAAATAAAAGACCGGTGTAATTTCCCGATGGAATGTAAAGTGAATTAGACTCTTTAAACATCTCCAAAATAGGTCGATTTTCATCTGACAAAGAATTAAAAACTGACTTAATAAATGAAGCTGGAGATGCTTCTGCCAACAGCGGAAGCTCACTGTTCAATGAGATCCATTGTTTTGAACTGGCATTCCCCAACAATTTATAGATGACTTCGTCAACCCACTCCGCTGGCGAAATATCACTAGTGATGCTTAAACCTTTTCCATACAAATTAATAAGAACCAGTGATTGTATTAAACCTTCCCTTGACCATTTTGAGTAATAGGGTCGCGAAAATGAATTGAATAAGGAGAGATCATTTGGCGTATCAGATTGCCCTATTTTACTTTCATAGGTAAATACGATGTCAAATACCCTACTGAGAATCTCAAAATCTGCTTTCAAAAGAAACTTCAAAAGTACAGAGCACGTATCCATTGGTGAAGTAAGCCTCCATAAATCCCCAATCTGAATAAAGGGAAACACATCCGCCGATCGCCACTTTGACACTTTTTTGATATAGCTATCATACTCCTCTCCTGCCAGACTCCCAAGTAGTTCCCTGTCTCCTGAGTAACTTTCGTCCCATCTTCCCAAAAGCATTGCCGGTATGACATCCCTTGCATTGTCGGATGTAGCCCAATTCAAGTTTTTAGAGGGAAACTTCAAGATTCTTTTTAAGATAGTAACATTTCTGCCCGATTCCCTAGCATATCTTGACGCGTCCGTTTCGGACAAACCCATTGTTATCAACGCATCTATCAGTCCATCACGAGATATAGAGGGCAACGAAATCTCTGTACCAAATATCTGCTCATCGCCACCTAACGGCATTAACACGTGGTGCCCATTGGATACACCACTATAAACGATATCTTTTTCTTCAAACATCACGATTAGTAGCAAGGGAATCTTGGAAAGATTTATCATCCTGAAACTTTCAATAGACGTTGAAATAATAGTTCTGGAAAAAAAATATTCTCTCTCTTCGTGATCGAAATTTTCAGCGCTGGCAATCACAAACGCCAGGGCCTCCTCCCTCGAAGATGCCCTAAGCGCTTTTATTGCTGGAGGTGCTTGCAAAAATTCCAATAATTGGCCTGACTGTTTTTCTCTCCCCGACGTAATTACGCTAGGTGGCAGCACACCTATTTCACCTTCAGACCACTCCTTCCAAAAAAATTGAGGCACCAAAAGTCCCGCTGCCCTAATACCTTTTATCTCTTCTATAAACCAGTTAGAAACACCAGGGGCATTGTCAAGCCACTCTACAATATTACGGGAGTCATAAGCAATAATATTCTTCCATTTCCCCTCTTCTCTCTTGTCCTGACACCATTTTGCTTTCTCTCTAAAAAACCTGGTTGTAATAAAAATAAAAGTACATTCATGAATATCATTGCCCAAAGAATCTTTAGTCCTTTTTTGATAATCAGCTTCGGCTTTCCTTTTAGCGTTTTTCTCAGTACCAATCTCCCATAAAGACCGTCCCTCCGGAACATAGCCATATTGACTACGACTATCCACAATGCCATCCCATCCCCCTATTGAGGTTGCGCTTCCAAAAGGGAATTCAACGAAGATGTTTTTATCTGTCGTTGCGCGAACTAGTCTGGAAATTAGCAATGGGATCAAACCCTTGGATTCCAGCGTCTCGCCCCATTTTTCAATTTCAATACGATCTATAATATGCATACATGCTAATTAGTACCTCGACACCCATTGTAGAGCATCTCAAGTGCCTATGTTTACAAATCCTACCAATTAAAACCACGTTACAAGTATCTTTCCTGCCAAAACGTTTTTTCCGATTTAATTCTCTTAGGTAGAAATTCCATTTTTTTGAGCGCCCATGTCTGAACTTCGGGTATAGGATGGTCGGCAAGCTGTTCAAAAAGAGAAAGATGAGAATCGTATAGAGACACAACTGGGCCGCTAGCGCTCCAGGTGTTCATTCGTCGGTGAAGTTCCGCTAACAAAATTTCATGTCGACCAAATTCATCAATAAACAATCGGGTAAATGGATGCTAGGAGTCTGATTTGTCAGGATTTCTCACAGGCATTTTACTAACAAATCGAAGTAACTTTTCAGGGTGACCGTGGAATTTTCGACACCATATCAGAATTTGCCCGTAATTACCAAATTGAAATAATAAACCTTGATCTTCCTTTTGCACTCCATCTGTTGCTCTACTGTTTGTTGAAGAACCAAGCACGTCGTATAGATTGTCTGAATCCTTGGATTCAAATGAATTTGAAACAACCTTCCATGCTTCGTCAAAATCCTTTTCCAATAACTTCTTAAACAGAGGATATGCTCCATTTCCTCTCCATTTATTAAAATTTCTAGTACTTATGTAGTTCACAAGCTGCCTGGTACAAATCGCCAGCACCGATTTACTAACAGTTTCTTCAATTATTAAATATAATTCGTTTATCGCTTTATAAATCAGGGAGCTATCTATCTCGGCGTTCCAGATATTCTTTAAAAGTAGTCGCCGCCGTATATAGGGCGACCAATCGTATTTGTCTCCTCTATCGATTTTGTTCCATATCAGAGATAATGCTACCCATTTTCCGGCAACGCTAAAAGTATCGAGTTCACCTATAAGCAAATTGAAATTTTCAGTATCCAAATTTGATAACAATAAAGAATATTCAAGTTCTACAAACCCCTGAACGCCTAAATCGCCTGACTTAACCAAATTCATAATTTCAAACAAAATTTCCCTTTTTGGTGAAGTTCCTTTCACTACCCTGAATACCAAATGGCGTAGATCAAAGCTATTCATAACCTTTCGGATCGCGGAATCTGTAATTTCAGGGCCTGCTCCATTCAAGAATCCAGTCAACGGCTCCAGATAAGACCCCACCAAATCTGTTTTGAACGATTCCAAAAGATAGGTTAAAATTATCTCACTACTTCCTGTGTCACCAGCTAGTGACTCCCCTAATTTTCTAAAGAAAACAAATGTGTGAAAAGGGCTGCCCTTTATAGCCCTCCCTATTTCAATTTCCCAAATACTGCGCAGTCTTATAAATTCCGGCACAAGGGACATTATTCTTTCATCAACCGACTCGTTAGTTAGATTGACACGATCTACCGAGTCGGTAAACTCATAGACAAAACTATTGAGCTTTTCTTCAAACAAAATCGGCTCTGTACTTTCGAAAATGTTGGTTAATGCTATTATTTCCTCAGGTATTAAAAGATCCTTCCTGAAATGCAGAGCGTATTTAACAGCCTTGTGTGTTTCCAATTTAAGGGATTGCAAATTTTCAGACAAATATTTCAACGAAGGAAGAAAAGATCCTGCCGAGTACTCGGAAAGTTCAGTGAATGCACTAATAAGGACTTGGGCGGAAGCAAGTTGCATCGGATGCCCGATCTCTTTTATATAAATATCCAATATATCGATAATTCCCTTCCAGTAAGAAAAAATCTCCTCGTCCCCTTTGGCTTCAAATTCCTTCCATTCTTTAAGTTGCTCTCCTTCAAAAATAAATCGATCTGTCTTATCGACACTAAGGGCTCTGGCGCATGCCTCTACTATAATACCATCAAATCCGGAGTCTGATTGAGCTAAGCCATGCGTTAAAATTTGTATACGGGAGTTGTAATCAACAGATGTTCCTGCCAGCCGATATTGAAATAGCTGCAAAAACTGTCCTGTCGCGTTATTCAAAATGTACTCATTCTCCGCTACGGCAAGGTTCATCAGAACCTTGGCAGATTTATTAAAAGTCTTTCCGTAACGACACAACTTTTCCAATGCACGAACAAGGGAGCGTCTTCCTTCTGATGCTTGATGTAAAACCGGAATTGAGGTTAATAATAATTCACGCGCCAAACAGTTAGCCACTGTTTCTGGATCTATATCAGCTAAATACTCTAATATTTGTGCGCCTTCCGCAGTGAGAATCAGATCCTTCCGACCTACAGCACCATTAGCACTGCACAGTGTATGAACCAGCTCCCGTGCCATTGGAAGCCGCCCAATTTGCCGTAGCTGATCAAACAACCTTTCAATTAAAGGCAAGCCGCCCAAATACTTCAAAATTTCAGATATTTCATTATCGACGCGTTCGAGCCACCATTCTCGTGCCAATTCAATTGCTAAAAATTGTGGTTGCACCAGCACGTATCTACCCTTTCGGACTAATATCTCCTTTCCAACGTAGTATTGAATGGTCCGGCTAAAATTACTCCGCCTCTGAGCATCCGATAATCCATCCATCGGCGTAATTGAATCAAAATCAGCTAATAGCTTCGCTTCATCTGCAACCTCATCCTCATAACCAACTTTCCCAAAGGCTGCCAGCGCCCTGAGAATTGACCTGTCCTTGTCATTTGTCCCCTTTTGACCTAAAACAGAGTCAACCCATGTGGTTGATGTTATGTTATTGATTTCTTGCAAATTAAGACTTTCCTGATGTGCTAACTTAACCGCAAGAGAGGGTAATCCTCCTACAAGTGAGATTACATGGCGAAGAATAAAATTATCTAATGATTTGAATCGATTTTGAAGGATAGCTAATGCAATTGCTTTCCCATCTTCATGTTCCAATCGAAGCTGAACAGTTTTTCCACCTAATTCTGACAAGTTTTCCAATTCTGATGAAATTGTTAACAAAACGGAATTACTTCCTACCCGATCAATAATTCTGGATAACTGATCATGCAACTTTGATAAAGCATTGTCAATAATAAATAAAAAGGATTCATTCCCAGCTGTTAGATCCAATATCTTATCCGATATAGAACTTGTGGCCTCTGACAAAATATCATAGTAGAGAATTGAGCTGATCAATAGTTTATTTTCAGTATTGGGCATCAAAGATTCATAGACGAATCTCGATTTACCAATTCCGGAGATACCGGATATCCGAATTGATTCGCCTTTAAGATATGACTTTGCTTGCACAATCTTAATTTTTGTAATCAGATTATCCGTCAAAATATAATCTATGGACCTGTCCATCCCTTCACCCCACCGATTAAAGGTTATGAACGGTTTATACTTTTCTTTTTGAAGTACATCGTGTTCTCTGATAATATTTTTAATGGCGTCTTTCAGAACATTTGTAAGATTTGCTCTGGCAATCTTGGCACTAGCCTTTGAGTCAGCTTTATACTCAATCGGATAACGATCCTGTTCTATATCAAAAGGAAGTTCTATTCCTACATTCGGAGAGCCATATACGCTGTTCATCACTTTAATGATGCGTTCGTCTTCAAGTAAAGCTTTTGCTTGGCCTAATTCAATGGCTACATTACTATTTATCGCTCCTTTTTTCCTTACTTTTACTTTGGAATCTAAGTCGTATTGAGTAACATACGTGATATCAGCAACAAAAATATCCGAGGATCGAATTTTTTCGTTAATTGTTTTTACAATGTTAGGAGAACCGGCTTGTTGCATTTCGCCTGCACGCGACAATATCGGTTTAAAAAATATATCCCTCCCTTCACTTTCAATAAGTCTAATAGCATTTGAAAGCGCCTCCTGAATTAACCGTTTCCCGAAATTTGCATCCGTGTCACTTTGCCAGCAATAGAAGATTTGTAATATCATTTTAAGCAGGGTATTATTAATTGGAGGTCATGTTTTACTGTATTATCCAAAAATACAACACCCTGGCAATATATTGCTATTTTTGAGTAATACTGATGCCAGGAATTTGCATCAGTATTATTTCGAACCCAGTTATTGATTTTATAATTAAGCAAAATTAAAAATTACTTTTTATTGCAATAATCATATCCAAGATCCTATAAACCCTCAAATTAATGGATTTTACAATATTGGACCGCTGGGGAAATTACCCATCAGATGCCAAAAACGAAATTTTTCTAACGTGGGATGACTGGAACGACTTTGGTTTCTACACCACCTTCGGAATATTTTATATAGATGATCAGTCTCTAAAACACGAACTGGGTGGCGTCAAGATCGGGTTCATGGCTCAAAAAGAGAGTGACCGGGTATTTCAAATAGGTCACAAATTCAACTATGTTGGTGATAAGTATTTTTCGCTAGGTTCCTCCGACGATTACTATGAAAAATTAACGCAGCTAGATCCAGAGATCAGAAGTGAAATTCTGCTTGGCCTCAACGACATTGCGAAAAATCGTGATCTGTATAAGCAGGTTGTTAATGATCCTGTGGTGATCCATTCTTTTTTTCGGTCCGTAAGTCCTACAACTGTTACCGGACAATTCCGCCGGATGGCGGAAGGTGGCGCAAAACTGACGAAATACAGCTTTGAGTTCATTCAGCCGAATTTAAGCATTCCTACATCGTCATTGGTTTTACCATTTAATGTATATCCCGAATCTGTCCCGCCAACAAATATACATGTGCTGATTGGAAGAAACGGTGTGGGAAAAACGCACCTGATCAATAATATGATTGATAGCCTGAGTTTGCACGCGAGCAAACAACCAGAAGGCCCAAACTTTAAGTTTTTTGAAACGGGCGACTGGCAGGAGGACGGTGCAACTTTTGCAAATCTGATTTCTATATCCTTCAGTGCATTTGATGAGATGGAACCGAAATCACGTGATACCGCGTTTGTTGACGGTATCAAGTATTCATATATCGGGCTACGTCAGGAAATTGACAAAAATTCCTACGACTCTAAGATAAAGGACCCAACCGCACTCCCACTCGAATTTTGGGAGAGTCTATCAATCTGTAAGTCTCGCTCTCTGACACATCGATGGTTGCAGGCAGTCTCAACTCTGGAATCTGATCCCAATTTTCGTCAGGCAGGAATCAGAGAGCTAATACTGCTTGACGGTTCCAGAGATTCACAGGCGGCCGTTTTGAAGACATTTAGAAGGCTTAGTTCTGGTCACAAAATCGTCTTACTGACAATCACTAGGTTAATTGAGAAACTGCAAGAACGTAGCCTCGTGATAATGGATGAGCCGGAAGCTCATTTACATCCCCCATTACTTTCCGCCTTTATTCGAGCAGTATCAGACCTATTGATTTCGACTAATGGTGTTGCGATCGTAGCAACACATTCGCCGGTAATTTTACAAGAGGTCCCTAAAAGCTGCGCTTGGAAATTACGGCGTAGCGGCGCCCTTATGGTAGCAGAAAGGCTCACGAAAGAGTCTTTTGGGGAAAATGTAGGTATTTTAACAAATGACGTATTCGGTTTAGAGGTGACAGAATCCGGATATTACAAAATGTTGAGCAAAATAATTGAAGAGAATAATTATGACTACGATGCAGTTTTGGATGCCTTTGGTGATCAACTTGGGATGGAAGCTAGGTCAATTATCATGGCTACAATAGCCAGCAAAAAAAATTAAGCATGCGCAAGGTAACAAAACCCAATATGCCCTCAACGGCCGTTTTTTCTGATTGTGTAGCCGTAATAAGAGACAAAAACCTTAGGGCTAACCTCACTGCCTGCACTGCGTTAGTTAAGGAGGCTGAGTTAGAGTTTGAATCTAAAATCACCCACGGTCAAATATATACAATAGGTAGAGAAACTTTAGTAAACGGAAATGTCCCTGCATCCGACTTTGTAGATCTATATACGGGCCGAATGGTTGGTAACCCTGCGGGAAGAATTCACTACGATGCTTTACTACTTGCAGCACCACAGGGATTGTGTCCTTTTTGTGCCCACAGGGATGTCTCTACGCTTGATCACTATCTCCCTAAAACACAATATCCAAGGCTTTCAGTTGTTCCAGTTAATCTAGTTCCGGCTTGCAACGACTGCAACAAAGGAAAGAGCATAAGTTACCCAACAACTTCGCAGCAAGAGACACTCCACCCATATTATGACGATATTGAACAAGATTTGTGGTTAACAATGACTCTTAATCAAAGCAACCCCGTCTCTGTCGTTTTCTCTGTCAATCGTCCAGCAAACTGGGACGACTTATTATTCGAACGGGTCAAGGAGCACTTTATGTCTTTTGCTCTCCAAAGGCTCTATTCTACTCAGGCTGCTCGCGAACTTTCAGGAATCAAACTCAATTTAATTAATGTCTATGATAGCGGTGCAGGCTCTAACGGCGTGAAGAGATTACTGAGCGATTCCGCAACATCTAGGGCCGCATACAATCCGAATTCCTGGCAATCAGCATTTTATTTAGGACTATCTGATGACCCTTGGTTTTGTGCTGGGGGCTTCCGAAATATTGGCTGAGATGCTACTACACGAGCATTCTGACCATTATTGACAACGAATTCAGCGAGCAAATGTAAGGAAGTAGGAATGTGTCTTGAGATTACATTAAAAAAAGTAGCACTGAAGTTTATATATTTTCAAAACGGTTCATACTAGTCTGAGCTCCTCGCTAAAACCGAGAAGTGAAAGTTAAAGACGTCCCGGAGATTCTCATTTATCTCGAACGGACTTTTTGCGAGAGCTTTCTAATGTGGAATAGGGCGAGAACAAATAACCCGGAAAGATTCCCCAATAGGTAAAACATAATTAAACTTAAATTCCTCAAAAATGAGGAATTTAAGTTTAATTATGTTAATATTGTCCGTAATACAACTCAAAAACGAGAAATATGCAAAAAAACCTCTTAACGGAGATATATGAATTGCTTGCTGGGGGATCGGAACAAACACTGAGACAAATAGTTGACAGCAAAAAGGCCGATGCTGGCGTAACTTCTGACCTACAATTATCAAAAATTGTTGGAATTGATAAGTCTACATTGGATCGAATTTTAAAGGGAGATACTCAAAAGCTGGATTTATTATCCCTTATAAAATTAGACCAGTTCGTTGGCATCGGAATCAATAATCTTACCCAGATATACATAGCTTCCTTGAAATCAGAGTACATTGGCGAAATTGAAACGGCAAGGAAAGCAAGCTATATAGTACAACATTTTGACATTCCAGCCTTAAAAAAATTGGGCTGGATAGACACTAGTGACGACTTTAAAACAATAGAGGAAAAAATTATTACCTTCTACAAAATCAACAGCTTATTCGAATACGACCGGGAAGTCGGTGGGGTAATGTTCAGCCGGACGAAAGCCTCTTCTAATGATAAAATGCGAGAGTTTTGGGTAAGGTCGGCTACTTACCAGTTTGAAAAAATTGACAATCCAAACAATTACAATATTGACGAATTAAAAGCTCTAATTCCAAAAATCCGGGCTTATACAACCAATGTCGAAAAAGGATTTCTCACAGTAATAAAAGCGCTGTTTAATATTGGTATTACAGTGATCGTGCAACCATACTTAACTAAAACGCAGGTTATGGGAGGAACCTTTGTGGTTAACAAAAAGCCCTGTGTAGTAATCACTGATTACAACAAAAAGTATGCAAGCATATGGATAGCTTTATTGCACGAACTTCACCACGTGATCTATGATCTTCCAATAATATCTGCAATGAGCTATCACTTATCCGGAGAAAATGATTACTTGTTAGAAGAAGATGCCGATTTTACCGCGCAGGAATTACTATTTTCCTCAGACAAGTTGAACTATATCCAATACATGATAAATTCTCCAACGTATGTCATGGATTTTGCAAAAAAGAACCAAGTTCACCCAAGCATTATCTATCAATATTACTGTATCGATAAGAAAAAAGAAGGAAAAAATGTCTTTGGATTATACCACGACTATATGCCGGATTCTAGTAAAGCGATACAAAATGTAAAAACAAATCCCTTTAATAAAGAAAGCATTTACGAAGAAATAGAGCACATAAAAAGACAACTAACGATCTCAAACTGATATGGAAAATACCACACAGCAAAAAACTAAAACCCGAGAAGAAATTCGAGAGGAAGTAAGGGCTTTATCAAAAAAAGCTGACGATTTCTCAAAGAAGCAGCTCGATTTGTTGCCTGATTTTGTTTCCACTGAACAAGAAGTATCACTAGAAACAATAAAATTTAATACTGCCGATCCAGAGAAGTCTTATACACTATTTTATACCGGGGAAAAACTTTTGAAGGACCACCTCCCAAAAGGAATCCAAAATAAGGCATTGCGTGACTTTATTCGGGAAGAAAAGAACATATTTCTTAACCGGGGAAAGAAAAAGAATAAAAAGGGAATAAGATTTAGTGATTCCAGACAATCATATATTGACCCATTTTTGGAAGAATCTATCAATATAATACTAAATTGGATTAAAACAGGAGCAAACCCACTAGACCTATATGATTTATACCGGGCAGCAAATGTTAAATATGGCTTCGACAAGTAACATAGCTACAAAATAAATCAATTTGACCAGCAGCACAATGATCACAGAAGACATTGACAGTAAGCAACATAAAGCAAAGATCAATATTTCATCCGATTTCTTTCTTGAAAGAATTAAGGATTTATCGTTTTGTGTTGACAGAAATCCTACTTTACCAATACTAAAAAACATTAGGATAGAAATTCAGGAAGGTGTCACCACTCTGACCACTTCGGATTTGATCAATACGGCACAGATCAGGATCGAAGCTGTTGCAAGCGGTAAGTGCTCTATCTGTGTTCCTTTCGATTTATTGATAAAACACTTAAGTACCTTAGCTAATGAAGAGCTAACACTGCTTTTTGATTTACATACACATACGCTAAAAATATTTACCCAATTTGGAGAATATGAACTGCCCGGGGAACCTACTAATTTATGGCCAGTTCCACATCAAATTGAAAATGGTAGTACACTTGAAGTGATTGCGACCGATTTGTCTGCTACTATGCGAGATGCACTACCCTTTGCAAGTACAGATCCGACAAGACCAGTACTTAATGGTATAAACATAAGCCTGACAAGTTCGGAAATTAGCATATGCTCCTTAAATGGTCATGCCATGTGCATCCGGAGAATTAATAGTGTAATAAAAATACAAAACTCCGATCAAAATAAAGTTTCATTTACAATTTCTCCAAAAATCGCCAAACTATTGGCTTCGTTTAATTTGGATGACCAAACGAAGCCTCTGCAGTTAATGGCTTCGAATTCTGTGATCAAATTAGAGGATCTCCCGCATGATTTTACCGTTATCAGTCAATTAATAGAAGAGCCATACCCTGATTACGTTAGTCTTGTACCGAAAGAAAACCTAAATCATATAATTATTGACCGGAATATTTTGGCATTAGCGCTACTAAGAGTAGAACCTTTTTTGGATAACGACAATAAGTATGTCAAAATAAAATTAACAGAGCAAAATACATTAAGTTTGAAAGGTGAAGACTCACAAAATAGCAGACATGCATGGGAAACGATACCCGCCTTTTACTCCGGTGAAGAAATTGAAATAAACTTTTTACTTAAGAATTTAAAAACGGCAGTGGGCGCTTGGAAATGCCCGAAACTCAGGATTGAATTGTCCCGCCCCAATATCGCTGCAATCATACGAGACTCTGAATCTACTGACCAAGATCCGAATATTGTTCTGGTAGTACCTGTTGCATAAACCTCGGAATAAGAAACTATGCGGATATTAAACCCTGTTCCGTTTTGCTAGCGATAAATTGCCAGTAACTGAAAGGACCCGAAGCCGGGCTCTGGTTTCATGGAAATTATAAAACTCATTGGCAACATCGTCATCAATGAGTTTGTAAAACGTCTGGTTGTCTGCTGGTGGTGCAACCAGTCTTTCAAAATCTAATGCCTTAAAACATTTGAATTCTATGAAATCCTGTGCAAGTTGCCCAAACGTCGGGGTATAATGGTCAACATGACAGGCCCCAAAAGTTATCGTTTCACCAGTTAGCTCGCAATGCTTTAAAATTTGAGGATTGTCAAAAAAAACCTTCTTAAACTGAAATACCTGAGGCTCAATGACAATGCGCAACGCTGCCTTAAAATCTTGTAAGAAATCCCGTTTAGAAATTTTTGAAATAATAAATGATATGTCAGTAGAACTACCATCCTCTCTTATTATTTCAAATCCGCGGTGCTTACCATAATTAGGCTCTGCGATACGCCGAATGAATTGTATGCCGGTACCAACTTTCTGTACCCACTCGATGTGAAAATTCCTAAAGTACTCTCTCATAAAAGTTTCGTCATCACCTTGTAAATGACTGTTAACCGCGTGATTATATAGAATTTCCCTTGCATGTTGCTCCACTGACTTATTGTTTGTAAAACCAATTCCGTTTATTGTATACTTTATTTTCATTTCAGAAGGGATTGCGGTGGAATTCAATAAAGATTATTGTCGTCTTTTAACCATTTATCGAATGCGTTGCTAACCTTTTCGAGCATTTGCTGATTATCGCATTCTACGCTAAATCGTAGACCTTTGTCTGTATCACCCCAAAAACTTATAGAAAGTTCAAAGCGATCCGCATTCATCATTCTTGCCATTGTCACTAGTTCTGTCATATCCTTGGTATAGCTCCCATTAATCTCTTTGCCCAGATCAAGCTCGGGATGTAGATCAGCTTTCCGATATGTAAATGAATTAACCATCTTAATTTTATCAGTCATCACTTCCTTAGAGTTATAATGGTCTCGGCAAATCCCGTTTTGTAAGTCAAGGTGAGGTAATCCTCGGCATCCGTTGAGGATAAGACATCCTTGGTGTCAACGATTCTTTCAGAGAATTTTTCCATGATATCAGAAAATTTGTTCAGACTGACCTCTGTAAGATATCCGTTAGCGTCAAATCTCAATGGGTATTCACCCTGTTCAAGATAAAATTGATTTAAAAGTAATCGCCAAACAGATTTTTCATAGTGGTAATTATTGTTAAAGTATTTGGAAAACTTTACATTTTTTTTGTTTAAACTATCGTCTTTATGAACGGGACATTGCAGAAGCATTTTATCTGGTTTTATTAAAAATCGTGGTAGGTACAGAAATATAACAATATAGCCCAAGTTAAATATTTTGGATGTACTGTAACCCATTCGAAAAGAAAATTATCGAAAATGTCCAGAATATTTAAGATACTGCTTTCTAGGCACCATTCTCATCTTTTACCCTTTTTGACTACCAAATGCTCCAAAGCTGGATCATGTAGAATGCGCTCGATTTCATAAGTAACGATGTCCTTAACATCGTCCTTGATTTGAAGATAGTTACGCTGAACCATAGAGCTGTCCAAGGTTCGAAAAACAGGAATTTCCTGATAAGATTCCTGTTCCTGCTGCAACGCTTTGTGATCATTAATAATCTCGCAATGAAAGGTCTTCAATTCTATTTTTTGCTGTGGATCATCAGCGACCATTCCAACAAATTCTCCTGAGCTGAGTGCGGATATTTTTGAAGCCGGAATCGCAGCGTCAAATTGTTTAGACCGGCTTACAGAAGTATCGTTACTGTTGATCGAATAACTGGTACGGTCCTGCATGATCTTGCCAAAGCGCTCGCTGAGCTGTTTGGCGGTATCGCCCATTACCTGCCCTGAAATAATATTCCCTACAATATTCATAATCACATCTGCCTGCTCTTTGCCGTAATCTTTTCTCAGCTGCGATGCATCCTGTATTCCCAGCGCGGTCGCTACCTTATTAGATCTTGCCGTCGCAATCAGACTGTCCATGTTCCCCAAATAAATGGTTGGAAATTCATCGAAGATCAAGCTGCTTTTAAGCCTGCCTTTTTGGTTTACAAGTTTAATCAGTCGTGTAACATACAGTGAAAGCACAGCCCCGTATATTTGAATTTTCTGCGGATTATTACCCATACAAACAATCTTTGGATACTCAGGATTATTGATATCCATCGTAAAATCATTTCCGGAAAGCACATAATATAGCTGTGGGGAGGAAAGCCTTGCTAGCGCTATTTTAGCGGACGCAATCTGCCCTTCCAGCTGCTCCATGGCATCATTTAAGTAAGCAGTGATAAACGGATTTATCAGCACTTCAATCTCCTTTTCTGTTCTTAAAATCGTAAAAAGATCTTTGTAATCCACCTGCATTAACTCAATTACATGCGGCAGACTGCAGAACTGACCATCCTGATACTTTCTTAAGTACCAGATGATTGCCGTTAGAAAATTGATCGGCGATTCTACAAAGAAATCTCCTTGTCTTTTCACCCACTCACGGTTTAGTCCCATAAGTATCGTGCGTGCAGATTCAGCGGCATCGGTGATATCAATCATACTGGCATGATCCAGCGGATTACAACGGTGAGACCGGGTCAGATCATCAAAATTGATGGCGTAAAATTTCGGAGGTATTTTGTAATTTCCCTTATTTTTAAGCCAGCTGTTGTAGGCGATCACAGACAGGTCAGGCATTTTAAAATCATACACAAACATGCTGTAACCTTTGGCAATGTGCTGCGTAATAATGTGCCTGATAACGAAATATGACTTTCCTGCACCTGGAGAACCCAGTACCAAAAATCCACGAAACGGATTGATAATATTGATCCAGCTCTTACGAAATTTGTTTTTAAGCTGATATCTGGCAGGAAGATTAATGGAATACTCGTTTTCCAGCAGGCCTTCGTGCTGCGGAAAAGTTTCGTTCTCTTTATTGAATATATCATCATTGTTGATATTCAGATAAATCACCCTGGAAATGAGCGTACCGCCTGTCAAAACCAGGATAAATCCAAGTGAAGCTATACATATATATAAGACTGAAATTACTTTAGGAGTAGCATTTATATAAAGGATCAAACTGCTTCCAAAGTAAGTTAAAAGACCGCACCCAATGTAAATAAGCCCGGTTTTCACTCGCAACTTTTCCTGCTTTTTGCCTTTCTGCCCGATCAGTGAAATCACTAGAAGAACAAGGGTGATGAGCTTGGATTTATTAAAATCCGAGAATAAACCTGTCTTAATAATATTAGTTAGTATCCTGTCACTAAACGGTGAAACAAGTTTCCATTGCCCAAAGGCAGTATAACAAAAATAATAGAAATGAAGTACTAAAATCGTGATGGCAAGCATACGGGTCATATCCAGGATCTTACCTAATGCCTGCTGGTTCTCTGATGTTTGCATGGCTCTACATGTGTAAAATGATTATTGGTTGTTATTTTTTCTGCGTTTTTTTCTTCTGGTTTTTCGAAGCTGCCAGGGCGTGAGAGAATCGTCTGAGAGCGGTGCTAATAAATCTTCAAGCAATGGGTCAACGGATTTACCACTTTCAGGATTTACACTGCAATCAAAGCTGACAAAACGGCCAACGCTCTCCTGCCGCCTGATGTCGCTGGCCCCAGATGACTGTTTTTCATCCAGTATTTTTACTGTTAACTGCGAACCTATATTCTTTTGTCCAAGCCTGTCCAGAATTCCTTTGGCACTATATTCTTTACCTAAAAAACTGCCATTAAAGACACATTTTGTCCGGTGGTCTACATAAGTTATTCCATAAACAAGCCCGGCAGGACTCTTTCTTAATACCGCTTTAACCCCTTCCTTTTCCAAAGAAAGCACCAGATCTCCCAGGCTTTGCCCCTGCCCTCTTAACAGGGTTAAATCGATGCAGTTTTTGAGCTTGGTACAGTGCTTTATGCGTCCGGTTTCACTCGCGACGAACTGGTTTTGCAGGTATTTTAACGTAGGCCTGAAATGAAAATCACTGGCTTTAATGCTGGCCCCAATCCTGTTTCCATTTGCATCAAGTGCATAGTAAACCAGTCCCTGATTTCTGTAAATACGAGAATCTTCCTTGCCCCCATCCGCCATAATATTGTACTGTTTAAGAACTGCATTCAGCTCAGGCAGCGATGTGTATTTATAGCTTTCTAGTACCTGGGAAAGCACATTTGAAATGGCCTTTTTAGTTTCTGATTTACCATATTCTACCTTTTGCAGGTTCACCGGCTTTAACTCAAAAGCATGACCATTTCGTCCATCCGCCTTGACCAATCCGAACTGGATTTCTATCTCCCTTCGTGCTTTTGATGACTGGTTTCTTCCGATATTATGCAGGTTAATACTACTGCCATCCGCCCGTATGGTTGTAGAGACCATATGCAGATGGGGATGCCCGGAATCGTGGTGTTCATAGAGCAGATAAGGCTGGTTTGCAAAGCCTATCTTTTCCATATACAAGGCCGCAATCTGTTTCAGTTGGTCTTTGGCAATATGCTCACCAGGTGCAAAATTCAGCGAGATATGGAAATGATTTACCTTGACCCTTTGATTTAATTTCGCCCTGTTTTCAAGTCTTGCGAGCCGCTGTTTAAACGTCAAATCCGCTGAATCTTTTGGGTAGTGGCCTGCATCAAGAAGTGTGGCAACCTGGCGCTCAACCTTCCGCTCGTTGTAGTTAACAGCTTCCCTCAGACTGCTTCCCTGATGGATTACTGCAACCATTTGTCTGCCATTTTTTTGATAAATTCCTGAGCCTGCTGCATCTGTCTGGAAAGCTCTCTTCTTTCCAGCTCATAGCTGATCAGCCAGTGCTCAAACTCTTTGATTTTACTCAGGGTGTGGAGTCTTTTCACTGCCTGATTGAAGTTATTTCCGATCGCACTCAACCCATTTTTCAGGCCGATCAACTCTTCCATGAAAGCGTCCATTGATGCATCCCGGTAGCTTCCAATGATCAGCTTACCAAGTAATTTTTTGCGTACAAAATCACTTAATTTCAGATCAGTAGTCTGGGTAAACTGCTCTTGAATTTGCTCGTATTCTTTGTCTGTAAGCCGCAGGTGCAGCCATTTGTTTCGGTTGCTGTTTTTCTCTTTCATCACATTTCATTTTCACGTTCAACAATCACTTACACTATCTATATTTACATATTCTTCCTCTCCGCCGCACGAGTTCCGAGTGCTACTAGGCGGTCCACCGCGGGCGGACAGATTTCAGTTGTATCATCCCGATAGGGTGATACAACTGTACATCTGGACAACCACGGGAAAGCAGGTGGTTTCAGCCTTCCGGAAAGCTTCCAGAAATTTTTGGTTCTTAAATCTCTTTTAACTATTACAAATCCACTAATGCTTTAAGATTGCACTAATACCTCACCGAAAGGTAGCAATCAGGCTTTGCTGGCAGATAGCTTGACTCTTTGACTTACAGAAATGTTTAGGGATGTCGGTAGGAAACAGTGCTTTTTGAAACTTGACTGTATCGCTAAAATTTGTGAACTTTCGATCTGTCCCTAACATTCTGTTTGCAAGAAGTCTAAATGCTGCTGTGACACGAAATTAGAAAGGGAAATTCAGAAAACCACTACCTATTTAAACTCTAAATAGGTGACAGGATAGTCTACTCCATATCTCTTAGGCTTACTTATTGCGGACTAATACATTTAGTTCATGGCCATGATCTTACATGTGTTGATGCCGTAACATACCTGTTCTACCGATAGCCTCCGGACTTGAAATTTCTTGCTTATCACCAGTTCTTTTTGTCGTTAAAAAAATGGAGATTTCATCGATGCCTCGCGATTAATGCCCTACAATAAAATCTCCTTTTCTTCAAGCTCAAATAATACATCGGAGAGATATGTAAGTAGGGAGAAGCATTTATAAAAATTCTCTTCGGTGCCATAGTTCACGTCAATCCCGTGCATTACAGTATGTCTATTTGGTTGAAAGGGATGATTTTTTGCATCCTTTTCACTCAACATAATTACCGGAGAATTCATGAGCGGGCCGAAAAAGAAGTTATCTGCCATCGGAAATTGGTCACTAATAAAAACAGAGATTTTTGGCTTGAAGTCCTTTTTGTTATCCTTGGCAAAAAATTTCACCTTGATCATATCACTACAAATTCCGTCAACCTGGCTCAATACAGTTGGAATAGCTGCAAAAAACTGTTCATATTTTACGCAAAACAATATCTACTCAAAAATACTCTTCCTTGAAGGGTGACGCACTATCAATTCCTTGGTGATACGCGTTAGCTCACTTTTGAAATACCGCATTAGATAATCACCAACTTGCTCGTTTTTTCCATCCCGCAGCAATTGGAGTAATTAAACCGCTATGCTCAGCTCAAAATCAAGATTCAGATACCAGCCATGATCTCCCAAAACAAGAAATGCCTCTGGAAGAAGTTTAAACCTTTCATTTATTTTTTCAGTAAGTATCCTGTTGCGCTCAGTAAATTCTAAAACAGCTTCGCTTACAACAAGACTGCTGGCTCTAAAAGAATCCAAAAAACTAGCTGCGGCATGATTTGATACTTTAATCGATTTACTTAAACCCGAAGCAATCTCATTCGCCTGTTGATTAACAGTAGATAACTGTTTGACAATTGGAAACTCGTGGGATTGAATCACATTCATTTTCCATTGCGTTGAGACTGTATTTACCTTCGTACTAAACTCTGATACACCTTTCAAATTTGCGATAGTAGGACTAACACGTGGCAACGTATCCGCAAGCCGTACTGTCGCAGGAATCGCCTTAATCATTTTTGTTCGCTTTTTCGAACGGCTCCATCATTCGCGCTATCCTTTCAAGTTTTTCGTAGTCCATCCTAAATGCTATTATGCTTCAAACCAGGGTTAATTTTAAAATTTCCAATATTCTCTATGCATTAAAAGAATAAAAATGATAGCCAAACCGATATTTCACATAACTAAACTCTAAATACGTGGTTTTGAACCGCATATTTTACTTTTGCCATAGAGAAGTTGGAAATTTTAAATGTGAAGAGATGGCTGCTACAATTGATATTGCCTTGGTGTACGATACGCTCCTTGCTAGTCCAGGAATGAATGAAACAGTAAAGATAGATCTGAAGGTCTCCCGAAAAACGGTATTGTTACTAAGCAGTGCGCTTGAAAAAGGTTTACAGTCATCGCAAACAGGTCAGTCAGGCTCTGTACTTCCCGAGTTTGCCGAAAAGGAATCGTTGTCTGAACTGGAAGGAATTATAACTGACTGCCTTCAGAAAGCAGGACTGAGTGCGTTGTATGAGAAGCTTAAAAATTTAAACGAACACTAGCTATTGCAGATTGAAAAGTATGACCTACATTCCGTATCTGAAGAGGCTTCCATAGGTTTGTCTTTTTCAAATAAACCGTACTGACGTTATGGAAATTCACTTTGATAAAATTCCTTGACTGTTTCGAGCAACATAGTTTGCTGCAACAGATATTCAGTGGCAGTGAATGTAAATTGATTTCCTTCTTCATGACAAACCTTTCCCAATGTGCGCCTGCGGCTCGAGATCTAAAAAGTAGTTTTGGATCTGAATCAGGAGAGTAATCAAGATGTTTTCCATTTTTATCCTTCATCATGACACCATTGACCAGTAAACATAACGCCACATCGATCCGACTTTTTACTGGGCCAAGAGATTTTTACCGGGATGTGGAATTTATTAGTGTGCTATTATCTGATCTTTCCGTCTTTAAAATAATCAGCTTGCATTTATCTTCAAAACGCTTATCTGAAGGACTGGATAGGACATACCTTGATCTTTCTGAGAGTCGATAATATTAAAAATGCTACAATGACTGATTAGCTCTGAATCTGACTGGTAAATGCCAGTTTGAAACTAAATTCAATCCGGATCGATCATTGGTGCAGTGAGTCTTTTTTTGTCATGGTGATCACTCTTTTGAAACAGAATCAGATTAATGAAAATCATAAGTACAAGTGCGCCAAGCTCGTTCAGATTAATAACCACCCTTGACATTCATTACATTGGACCTCTGGAAAATCTAGCAGCCCTACCCAATACATCCCGAACTAAATAACGACTTTGAATCGATACATAAACCCTTTAATTTTCTTGCAAATCAATCACTATTCCCAGCGCTGTCACTAATGCCGGAAAGTTGAATCGCCTGACTGAAATTCGATTCAAATACTGGTTTATTTAGGAAAGCTTTAATCCTACTGTCCTTAAGGTCTGTCTCATGCCGGGGATTTGCAGTAATTATAATAACGACAAAATCATCTGATGGCAAGAATTCGAGCATTTCGGGACCTGTCATCATGGGCATGGTCACGTCAAGAAATACGAGGTCTGGCTTTAAATCCTTAATCGCGTCCATGGCGTCAAAGGCATTGTAGTAATTGCCGACAATTTGTAACCAGTCGAGTTTCGCAATGTGGAAGGTTAAATTTTTGTGCGAGGGCGTTTCATCATCTACGATGATGCAGGTCAGTTTTTGCTTGTCTGTTCGCATACTGTACTTTCTGGGATAGGTGATACATAGTAAACAACAGGATACAATTTAATAAATCCACGAAACATCTGCAAGCAGACTGCATAGACACTTTTAAACCAATAAGGCTAGACAAGCTCACCCGTTATATCTTTAAAGGAGAACGTTCGTTGAAATCGCCGTCAACCGCTCGTCTGCAGGTAGATCCGAACGAACAAAATAAAGGATTTTATACTGACTGACGAAGACTACCCGCTCATCGAAGCCGGTAGATGGCAGGGTAGTTTTAAAACTAACTTCCCTAATTTTCAGATCGGTCTTATAATAAGTTCTAGATCATCTGACCGATGTGAATAATACACCGACGCTCTTTTTATCGAAACTTTGTATAGTCTTTTAAAATGCCATTTGATAAAAAGAGCTAGACCGATTTTCGGCTTTCCGGTTTTGCCCCCAGCGATGGGGGTAAAACCGGAAAGCCATTTTTTTTCGATCTTTATAAAACTTTAACAGGTGAACATCTAAAATCCTTCAAATTCAGAAAGAATCCTCTATTCTCTGTAAACCCCTGTCTAAAAAGGTTCCAAAGCAGACTGGCAGCCATATTAGCAAGCGTAGAATTAATAAAAAGATCCTGCTTTTCAAGTGCTTCGGCAAGCGAACAGCTTGGGGTGTTGTTCTCTTTTTCAGATTTTGTCAATAGCTGACCATACTCGTCTGTGATCATGGGAAGCTCCGAAACCGCGTTATAGAGCTTGGAAACAGGTTGTTTGATCTGGCTAATCGTCGAAAGAATAACTTGTCCTGTATTTTGCGAATTCCCGCAGTCCATCCAGTATAAGGGCTTATCACGGTTGTAACGGTTTCGTTCTGCTTCGACTTTAAGCACTTTGGCAATTTCAAAGCGCGCTACGGCCGTATCCACGCAGCTGATATAGATGTTAGCGGCTTTGAAAGGATCAGATAAAACGCCGTCAAAGCGCCGGGTAACTGCTTTCCAGTTACTGCCAAAGAAGCGGTTAGTACGGCTAGTCAATACCACAGCTTTGTTTAGTCCCAGTTCTGCACCTGCAAAAAGCTGACGCCCAAGATTAGCCTCCGTAATAACATCATCATCAAAAACAGCTACCTGCAAACCTGCATGGTTAAGCGCTATCAGTGAATGATTGATCCTTGCAAGGGCTGTCAACATTTGGCTGCCAGTCCCTCCCGCCCCGATCAGGTTAACAGTTATCGGGTTTAAAGGATTGATCAGGTAATTGTCCGTAAAATGAACAGGGGTATGTATATTCATGGCAGTAGGTCTTTAAGGGTTAAACCTGTTTTGATAAGCTTTGCTACCGGAAATTGACAGCCAGTCTGAATCTGGTTTTGCCAGAGCTGCACAACAGGTTCTTTTACCGGACTTTGCCGTTCGATCAGGTGACTGAAATAGGAACCGAAAAAATACTGCTGCCAACGGCTGATAAAATCTTCAAGGTTATTCTGGTTTTCCACATCAACCGCTACCATTCCCATGCATACGCGCCCGTCAGGATGGATGTTGAAAAAAGGCGCTTTGTAAAGGATTGTCATTTCCGATCGTGTGTTCGGGTTTTTGAGCGCGTACACATACAGATTTTTCACGGATGCTTTCCAAACCATTGCCGGGACGTATGCTTTTCCGCTTGGTATGGCGAGACTTTCACTGAATAGAAGGTTTTGCTGCCCGGCAGGTGTATGCCAAATAACGCAGCCTTCACACGCCGGATTGATATGCAGGATATTTTGGGGCATCAATCCCTTTGGCGTTAGAAAACGGCGCGTGAGCTGGCTGCCCATGTCCAAAGTTTTGGCAAGTGCCTGGCTTTCCATGACGCTCAAAGGATGAGCATTTGCCGGATGCCCGTTTTCATCCATATCATAGGCTTCTACATAAAAACCGTTTGGCTTGGTACTGCTCTGGTAGAGCAAAAGAGCCTTTTTGGGAAAATAAAGTTCTCCGAAATGTGCTGTTATGTCTTTCATGGGATCTCATTTAAAAGGTTGCATAAATTACGGATCAGGGCAAAAAGCCTTTTTTCAAAGTTTAAACCATCCGTTAAATCGGTAACGGCTGCACCGTCATAAATTGTCCAAACCACAGGATCCTGTATGGTGCTGCACTCGTTGAAGTCGTTATTGACCATTTCTGTCATCTGCTCAAAGAGCCAACCGCTGCTGTCTGCTATGAAAGAGATATATTGCTGCGGCCTGATATAACATTCTTCGCTGCCGTTATCCCGGCCAAAATCCTCCATCCTGTCAAAAACCGTCCTTTTCGGATACCGTAAAAAGAGCCCGTATGCCTCTTTGGCAACGGCATAACATCTGTTTTCAAAATCACCGGAAGGGATAAACCCTTGCAGTCTTTTTTCAAAGTCATTTAAATGTTTTTTTTGGACAATAAGCGTTTTGATACTTTGTCCTATCTGTGCAGCCTTTTCCAGTTCTTTCATATTTTCCAGAAAGTCAGACTGCTCCCACCCTTCGGGTTCCTCTATAAGCCATTCTTCAATCATCTGGTAGAGCCAGTACAGATAACTGCTCTGATCCCGGTAAAACGGTATTTGTACGATCTGGTGCAGGTAAGCAAATACATATAAAATCAACGCTGCGCACGGCTGTGTGTCCGTGTGTGTCAAAAGCCTGTGCAGGGGCACAACCGGAATGTAAAATAAAGTAGAGCCGGTATCATATACCGTTTTGGTAGCCAGAACGGTTTTGTTCTTTTTTTGGGCGATTAACAGTTTCGTATGCGGGTCTGCATTTTCAATTTTCAGACTTGCGTCCCAGTGAGCCAGAAGCACATTGTACGGATAGGCTTTATCTGCTGTATCTACTGGCTCAAAATGATAAGCATTTGCAAGATTGAAAAGAGAGCTAAAAAAATCCCTTTCTATGTTTCGGCCCTTTGGCAAAATGGTTTCGTGGACACTGCAAAGCGGCAGAAAACGGCGGTTTAAAAAATCATGGGTAGAAGGCTGAGCGGCGCGCAGACCGGTTTGTACCTTCCTGTCTGTGCCACGTCCCGCAAACGGTTCAGCTCTGCTGAAAACCGTGCGATGTTGTGATATAGTTTGCATACGTTTTGATTTTCGTTGGGCATGATCCTGCCCGTCGTTTTGAAAGTTTGCATATTTTTAGCCTTTGGTTCCGATCACGGACGTAAAAGTATACTGCACGGTGTCGTCTGTAATTACCGGCCCCGAAACGGTGGCCGTAGTCAGGATGGGATAAGTAGCGCAGTAGAAGTTGAGCACTGCCTGCGGGCTGAAAGCTGCTTCCGGGTCGGAAAGCTGAATTTTCCGGCCTTTGTCTTCCATGATAAAGACCCTTTGCAAATAGGATGTTGTTAACATAGCTGATCTGGTTTGATGTGTTTACCCTATTTAAAATAATTGCGGCTGACTGAATTTGGTGGTCAGTTCAGCGCGGCGTTTGCGGATGATATCCGCTTTGCCCTCAAATTCAGCCGGATCGGGGAGTTTGATAAAAGCTTCCCTGAATTTTCCTTCCGCTGCAAGTGCATCGACTATTTTCATCGCTGCGTCGTACTTACCGTTTTTTTCGGTTTGGTCTTTCTGCTGTCTGGTTTGCTCGGCCTTCGCCATTTGAGACTGCTTTTCGGTCAGATCCTTTTGAACCATATAGGCTTCCATGTTGCTGAATAGCGCTGCGGTCTGCTGTACGGGCAAGGTAAGGGCAGTAAAAAAACCTTCGTCAAGTTCTGTCGCTGTGCCTTTCAGAAGGATGGGTGGAACCAGTTTCGCCGCATCATCGCCGCATGTGCGGCTGAAAAGCACAGAAACTACCAGTTTATTGTCCGGCAAGGGCTTCACCGTGATTTGCCACTGCCCGCTACCATCCAGGGCGGTCAGGTTTTGAAAGAATTCCGTTTTCATGTTTTTTGTGTTTTAAATATTGTTTTAATTTCTTCATCCGTAGACTTATAATCCAGCTCGGCCTGAAGCTCCAAAAGTTTGGTATGCAGGTCTGTCCAATAGATTTTCAATTGATCGTCCCGTTTACCGGATTCTGCATCCTTATGCCGGTATTCTTTAAATAAAGCTGCCTGATTGATGGCTCCGGTTAAATCCGTTACGATTATGTGCTGATCATGTCTATCTGTAATGTGCATGGCTGTGGTATTTGAGATTTTGAAGGTGTTTTGTTTTAATGGTTGTCAGTCATCTTCTGCCAGCGCTTCCAAATGAAATGCAGGCTCTCCGTCAGCGGTAAAAAGATACTCGTTTGCTATAATCGTTTCGGCTACGCTTTGCTCACCGGTCACATACTCGTACTCTGTTTGCAGGCTTTGATACAAATAACCGTTAAGGGTTTCTGCGGTATTTTGAAACCAGTTTTCCAGATTGGAAAAGGCTTTGTCGATGTTGGAAAAGTTCTTGTCATCACTGTAATTCCAATCAAGACGAGCTGCAATACCGGTGCTGCTGCTGTGGGCTTTTACATTTGCCGAAACATCAATATCCCCTTTTTTGATCAGCGAAAAAAGACGCGGAGAAATATCCGGCACTTGTATTACCAGTTCTGATTTAGGCATCAACTCAATCCAAACCCGATTTTTTACACCTTCTACAAGTTTAACAAAATCAACATCTGCCCGAAAACTACTGCCGTCGCCTTGCGAATAAAAACCCTTGAAATGTATACTCTTGGGCTCTATCGTTATGCCCAACAAAGCGCAAAGATTTTTGAAATGGTCATAGCTGTATTCGTACCAAAAACTATAATCCGCATTAATCTGGCTAAGCTTTTCAGTAACCTTCTTTTGTGTTGCCTGTGGCAACTCCTCAAACCGGTAAAGTGTGATGGTTATCTTTTTCATGAGTTCTTATCTTTTTTCTAACAGGGTGAAACTATATTTCGAATATTTTCTCACCGTACTTTGCTACATTCTCATCCTTAGTTCTTTGCCTGAAATCAAGCACACACTTTTGTATATACTGCTCTGCCGTAGTTCCTTTAAATCTTTCTGAGCGAATCAACTCCAAAGGCACACTGATTTCATACCATCTGAACGTCCGTATCAGCGGACTTCTAAAAATCATCGTAATGTAAAGCTGATCCCGGTCGTTTTCCGTGGCTACCCGCCAGCTTACCATATCCCGGTTGTTTTGTATTTCATTAACAGCCATAAGAATATCTTCCTTCGTATGTGGCTCCTCAGGAAAGAGCGTAAAAACCGCTCCGGTGCTCGATACAATGTCGTCTAAATACATGATTCCGTTTGAAGTATATTCCATCTGATTAGCCCCTTACGGATTAAACAAAAGATCAACAGCTTTCACAAATTTGCTATTTTCGTGCAGTCTTACAGCAGTATAGGTCACAATACAATGGATGGTAAAACAGGCCAGATATCCGTCAAAAAGCTGATCCGCGAACAGACTGCTATTTTTGTGCAGTTTTACACCATATTTTTCCGTCGCGGCGTGTACATTTCCGGCAAGACTGAGCCAGAAATCAAAACTAAAAAGACCGTTGCTCCATTTCGCGCGGTTCAGGTCTTGGTTTTCGTTGACAGCTTCACACATGCCCTGCACGAAATCGATTAATCCCGGCATTTCAGCGGGAAACAACTGGTGAAGTAATTTTGCTTTTTCTATATTACTGAATTGATTTAAAGCTTTCATTTTAAGGTAGGTTTGTGGCAGCCACCCAAAGGCGGCCGCCGTTTGTTTAATTTAATTCATGTTGAAAATATCAGCCCCGTAGCGGGTAAAGTCTTCGCAGAGATTAAAGGCAGTTTGCCCACGCAGCTGCGCGGTTCCACCAAGCAGCGTAGATTTGACTTTGGCCTCTTCATCTTTGTAACTTCTTACATTCTGAAAGTAACCCGTGACCGCATTGTAGGCCCCAAAGACAGTTCCGGACGTCGTTTCCATATTCTGGGTAGGACTGCTTAGCGCATACTCATATACACTTTCAACCATGTTGGTATAATGGGAAGATAGTTCTTCAACCCGGCAGTCTTTAAGCTTGCCTAGTACCTCACGGTTGGGAGCCATGGCCATTTCAATCAGCTTTTTGAGCTCGCCATCATTAATGCGAACCTTTGCCCATTGATTGAAAACGGGTTCAAGCTCCGCAGAAACATGGTTTGCGATACCCATTACTTTGTGCGCCTGCTGCAAGCGGAGTTTGGCGTTGGCCGTGTGACGGATGCGCACCACATTGGAAAGATTTCGCATAGCCGCGTTAAGTGTATTTTGACATACAACTCGGATTGGTGTAAACGCGGCGGTAATGCTGCCAGAACCATCGTGCGAATTTGTCAGGAAAAGATACTTTTCAATCAGATCGTGATCCCCTACTCGTATGTAGCCCGGCAGTTTGGCTGTGATAAAAATACGCTCACCACCTCCGAGTGCTCCCGCTGTTTCGTACAGGATTTCACCACAGCTTGCAATGGAATCAAAGAACGAAAACGCGTCACGGTTCTGCACGATGTGGTAGTCTTTACCCACCACCCCAAGAGGCATACCGGTATCCATGCGCTTGGTTGCAAAAAAGCCGGGAACTGGTGTTTCCCACTGGGTAATCAAATCACCGATAGGCTCTATACGCACCGGATTTGTATGAATAAAAAGCGGGGCTTTCACTACCTCGTAGTCAAGGCCGGCCTGCCGGATTGCCTCTTCACTAGTCGGATGTTCGTCCAAAATCTGCCCTAATCCGTGCCATGCTTTTTCTTTGACCGAAAAGAAACTGTGTTTTCCTGTATTTTCGTCGAAATGAAGGTTATGTGCCATGATCTTTGAAAGTTAAATGTTTGAGAAATAATTGATTAGAGATTAGAAAGGAAGATCGTCATCCGAATCAGCTGAGCCCTCTGCCACGGATGCGGTTGTAGCGTGCCCGTTGGCCGTTGCGCTATTCGATTTGGTCGAATGCAGTTTGATACGGCCGACCTGAAAATTGATCACCCCGACCGGATCACCGGATTTATTGATATAGGCTTCTACTCCCAGACGTCCGTACAATTCAACCAAAACCCCTTTGACAAGCCTAGGCGCAATAGCCTCACTGATCCAGTAAGTACAGCGTATAAAGGTGGTGGTTTGCACCCCCTCACCATTTTTTGGTTTGTAGTAGTCGTTGATAGCGACCGGAAAATTGACCACTTTTTTACCTGATTTGGTTTGAGATACCTGTGCATCCGAAACAATGCGCGCTACGATTTCCATGATTACAAGGATTTGTTAGTGAAAAAATAGTTTTCGTTTTTTTCTCTTTTCCTGCAATCTGCCTGCTGAAAAACACAATTGTTTTTCCCACAAAGAAAAAACAAGAAAAAAAGAAAGCCCTCGTATAGTGGCCCCAAATCAGGCCAAAAGGAACGCGGAATAAGTCCGCTTGCGGTGGGGAAATTTTCAGAAAAACTCCGGCAATGAGCCCCCATTATGCCGAACGTTTTGGCGGTTTTGCAATGGGCTTTATGATGGGGGCCGCTACCTTAGCTGCACTTTTGGACTTGTTTCTGTGGGATAAACAATTTATAGGACGCTTTTAAAGTATGATGTAAGACAAATGGGCATTGATGTTTTCTGCTATTACGTGACGAAAGTATCCCCGGTGATACTACTAGATCGTAAGAAAATTTGATATTTCTGTTTGAAATATTAGCACCTATCAAAATAATGATTAAGTTTATATCCGCGACAAGGGACACACTTCGTCCCTTATGTCAAACAAAAACTTAAAATGATTCGGCAATACGGTTATTTGGAAGATTTTATTAACGAACTGCGTTCCAATGGAAAGTATACCTTTTCATTACAGCAGGTACGCAGCCAGTTTAAACAATCCGACGAGGCCATCAAGAAAGCGTTACAAAGACTTAAAAAGAAGAAAGAACTTGCCTTGGTAAGGAATGAATTCTACGTAATCATTACCCCTGAATACCGCAGTAAAGGAATTCTTCCCCCGTCGTTATTTGTGGCAGACCTGATGAAGTTTTTGGGAAAGGAGTACTATGTAGGACTATTGAATGCAGCCGCTTTTTATGGAGCGGCGCATCAACAGCCTCAATCTTTTTCTGTCATTACTACCAAACCAAGTTTGAAAAATATCAATACAGGTAACTTAAAAGTAAACTTCTACATTAAAAAACACTGGCACCAAGCAGATATCGTTCAAAGGAAGGTCGATACCGGATACATCAATGTTTCCTCACCGGAGTTAACTGCCCTGGACCTGGTTTATTATTTTGATCAATCCGGTGGTCTGAACCGGGTTGCAACTGTATTGGAAGAGCTCAGCGAAAGTATTGACCCTATTAAACTTCTTGAAGTTGCCAAAATATATTCGCCGGTGACCGCCGTTCAACGCCTTGGTTTCTTGCTTGAAAATGTCTTGGGAATGCAAAATCTAAGCGATCCAATCAAAAACTATTTAAAGACAGTGAAACATTTTCCTGTCTTATTAAGGCCGCAGAAGAAAAAGCCAGAGATGATAACCGGTAATCACTGGAAAGTGGTAAAAAATACAGAAATAGAAACAGATTTATGATTCCACAGGCTTACATTACCGCATGGCGTAAAAACGCACCTTGGCAGGAGGATTTCCAGGTAGAACAGGATCTGGTGATTGAAAGGGCGCTCATGGCCATATACAGTGACGCATATCTAAAAGAAAGATTAGCATTTAGGGGTGGAACAGCGCTACATAAGCTCTATCTGGCACCGGCAGCCAGATACTCCGAGGATATTGACCTGGTGCAGATTACGGCAGAGCCATTCGGTCCTGTTATGGATAAGCTTCGCGAAGTATTATCTTTTCTGGGCGATAAACCGGTTAGAAAACAAAAACAGCATAACAACACTTTGGTCTACCGCTTTGATTCAGAAGGAGGCATTCCACTCAGACTAAAAGTCGAAGTGAATTGTAGGGAGCATCATACTATTTTTGGTATCCAAGATGTAAAATACAGTATGAAATCAGATTGGTATACTGGTGAAGCGCTCATACCGTCATATGCGTTAGAAGAGCTTTTGGGCACGAAAATGCGCGCCCTTTATCAGCGGCGAAAAGGAAGGGATTTGTTTGATATGTGGTTTGCCATCACCCAAACCGATGTTGATCCAAGCAGGATTATTGAAGCATGGAAGTTTTATATGGAAGAGGAAGACAACAGTGTGACCCAAAAGGAATTCTTGGACAACCTGGAAAAGAAAATTGCAGATCAGGATTTTATAGGTGATATGCAGGGACTGTTAAGGCCCGGTTTATCGTATTCGATTACAGACGCTTACGAATTTGTGAAAACGGAATTGCTGGAAAAAATATAACCCAATAAAAAGGTGGGCATCATTGTAATTCGCTCAATACGGGGCTGAATTAAAATAGGTGATCATATTTAAGCCTATTATGAAGCCTGAAAGAACGAACAAACCTCAGGTATCTCGTTTAAAGACAGATACGATAAAGACACGGACCTGATAGAATGGGTGGTTAAAGCCATTGCTTTATATAAACTAGATACCTTTTAACTCAATCCTGTTTCGGACAGCCATTGGTTTATTGCAATCGTGACCCGAACCGGAAGTTCGCCAATTTCTCTTGTTTCAAGCTCGCTTTGTATGGAGCTGGATTCACGGATGTAAATGGCCAGATCTGAATCGAATGACAGATAACCCTGACGGAAAAATCGTTCTTCGGTAACATCACTGGAACTGCTGGAAAGAAAAACAAGCTCCGTAATGCTTAAGGTCTCTTTTTCCAACAGCAGCCACTTATATGTATCAGATTTAATGGCGTCAACTGGTTGATTGGTACATTTTATTTCCAGAATGAAAATTTGCCGATTTTCGAAAAGATAAAGACAATTAAAAGATGAAAGCACTTATTACGAATTTTGGTTTGAGACGGCAAATTACCAAAGCAGAATGAAAATAAAAACATTCTTTGGCAGAACAGGAATACTTCTTCATCATTACCTTTTCTAATTTGAGGATACTGAAACTATAAATCGATGCCCTGAATTAATTGTAAATTCCTTACTTATCTACTTATAAACAGACCTGTTACAATTGCGGTTGTAAACATATTAATCTTGCAAGCTATATCATCCACAACAAGTGAGCGTAATCCCGGTCATTGCGATGCAGTGATTTGATAAGGGCTGTGCCTACGCCGGCAATCCCTGTCCCAAAACACAGCGTAGAATCCCTATCTACCAGAATATTGGCACGCCCCTTTTCATACAGCGGAACTAGCCTCGCAAAACAAAGTTCGGCAGCTGCACCGAAAAGTGCAGTGCCTGTCAGTTGATAAATTTTTTCGAAGGCCATCGCCGCCCCAGCCGCTCCGGTAAGTATACTGCAACATTTCATCGCAGCTTCATTCGCCAAACAAAAACCGGCACGTCTACCCAAAAGATCCAGGCCACTTTCACACCAAACACTGTTTTCAAATACCTGGCCCGCCCGCAGCATCGCATACCCGATCCCAAGGTCTCCCATCTGAAAAGATAAAAGGTTTCCTGACTGAGGCTGCATTTTGAACTGGCCAAAAAGAAAATCTATAGCTTTACCGACAAGGGCATAAATTACCTGTTTTTCGATAAGCTTTCTCTCGGCAGCCACTGTTAAAAAAAGGATGATGGCAGCCTGGCCATTCCAAAGTGCCATCCTGAATGGTTGGTCAGGATACCAATGCGCTGCCTTCTGCGTGGTTACGCAGCAACCCATAAGTCCTTGCACAAGCTCTGTCACCACTGGGGCAAAACGCTCTGGGGCAAAACGGGCCCTTTCCAAAAAATAAAGCCCGTGCCCAATGATCCCGTTAGAAAAACCACCAAAATCAACATGCTTTATGCCCTGCCGCAAGCGAAGTAATAAAAAGTGGTCTACCTCTTCTAAAAAATGATTTGGTTCATATTCCAGCACACCATATTTAATCAGATACTGACTGACAACACCCAGATCAGTAAAATCCAGCGCATAGTTAATCGGATGCATGTTGATTGTCTCCATTGCCTGATCGAACAGGATTGCCGACTCCTTTATACAGGATTTATTGCCTGTATGCATGCCATAAAGGTAATAAAACACCGACAGCCCCAGATAGCCATTTAACAAACCAAAACGGGTGATTTTGTTTTTGCTGAGAGATAGTTCTTCGTAAATCTCTTCGATCACAACAGATACCGGTCTACACGGAAGTAACGTTTTTTGATTAGGCGACATTTTCTAAATTATTTAGCTTTCACGGCAAAGCTTGCAAGCAGCCTGCCTATGGGCAATCATTTTGTACGAACAGGGATTTTTTTTACACGAAGCATAAAAAGCACTGGTGTAAAAAATTTACAAACCCATCAAAGAAATTTAGATACAAAACCTGCTCTTACAATATTTGCCCATCCTACTTACATATATTTAAACGAGAATGAGATGAACATACAGCCATCAGCGTTTTTCATGCTCCGCAAACCAATGTTGTCGACGGATGTGCTTACCGAATTTCACAAAAAGATAAGCGAACAACCTGATTCATTTGAGAACGAACTGATAAGCCTCTTTTCAATGCCTTTGTTGTCTGAGGCCATTTTTGTTGCCTCTCCCAGCCTTTACACTTCCTTTATAAAACTGGAGCAGACCAGCCCGGGCAAAAGCCGGGCAAAAGTTTTTACGGCGCTTTACAAATACCTGATCCGTATGTGTACCAGAGCAACACCCTTCGGCCTTTTTGCCGGGTTTACAACAGGAATTTTTTCCAGTACAACAAAAATAGAATTTGACGGCAAAGATCCCTTTGTAAGACACTGCCGACTTGATATGGAGGTTGCTTATCAGATCGCTGGGCAATTGCAGCATACCGCACATATCAGGCGTCAGACACTGTTTTATCCCAACTCAAGCCTGTATAAGGTGGGAAACAGCTTCCGGTTCGTTGAGAATATTAAAAGTGAAAACGGGACCGAAAACCTTTTATGTGCCATAGAAAGCGATGCAATACTTGAAAAAGTAATCCTGTACTGCGCGGCAGGTGCCACGATCGGCAGGATCGCAGCGCTTCTCTCGGATGAGATTAGCACCAAACAAGCAATACGGTATACCCTGACATTGATTCAAATGCAGATCCTTGTTTCAGAATTTGTCATCCATGTGACCGGAGAACCTTATATGAATGTGCTTATCGGTAAACTAAAAACCTTTCAGGGCTGCGGGCCGCAAACAGTTTATCTGGACCAGATCAGAACTTTAACAACCAAATCAATAAGTCCTCTGGGCGGATATCAATTGCTGGAATCTATGTTGAAAGGCATCGTAAAAAATATGGACAATAAACCGATCCTTCAAACAGATGTCCGTTTTAACACCCTGCAATGCAGCCTTAATAAGCGCTGGATTGATTTGCTTGTTAAAGAGTTTGCGAAAATAAATGTATTGTTTCACTCCCCTTCACAGAGCTCTGACTTACAGCACTTCAAAAGAGATTTTTTTCACAGATACGAAAACAACACTGTACCGCTATTACAGGCACTGGATTGTGATACTGGCATTGGGTACGGGCATATGCTTCCCGGCATAAGTGACAGGATAGAACTGCTGGAAAATCTGCGATTTCCCACTGCATCCGAAAGGTCTGTTTCATGGACCACTTTGAGCCGGTTGAAAGAAAAACTTCTGGAACAGGCAGCAGCGGAAGGCGCCTTTTCGATTAACATAAGCGAACAGGATTTGGCTGAAATAGCTCCAAAAGACCAGCAGTCACCTTATTTCTACTGGCTTGGGAGTTTTATTGCCAACTCGCAGCAGGCGCTTGAAAGCGGAAATTTTCAATTTTTGCTGAAAGCGCTGGGTGGAGTTTCAGGCCTTGAGCTTATGGGCAGGTTCTGCCATGCCGATCCGGCACTTGAAGCATGGCTCAAAAATGCAGCTTCGGCCCAAGAGGCAAGGTTCCCAGATGCAGTTTTTGCAGAGATAGCACATTTGCCAGATCCCCGTACGGCGAACATCGTTTCCCGGCCTCATTTAAGAGAATATGAGATCGTTTACATGGCAGGCAGCACGCTCGATACCGCTTACCGCATCGAACCACAGGATCTTCTGATCAGTGTGCCCGGAGGTAGAGAAGTTGTCATTACAAGTAAACGGCTTAACAAACGGGTGTTTCCGCAGATGAGCACCGCACATAATTTCACCCGCGGCCTTGCAGTCTACCAGTTTCTGTGTGATGTTGCCCGCCAGCAAAGCGCTGGCTACCAGGCATGGAGCTGGGGCCATCTGGACACAAAAACGTTTCTACCACGGATCGAATATGGACACTTCGTTATCAGTAGGGCAAGCTGGAACATTGACAAAAAAAGATTCCCTGCCCTCTTTGAAAATATCGGCAGCTTTACAGAGCGATGGAAAGCTGTGAAAGAACCGCTTGGTATCCCCCGGTATTTCCAAATTTGCCGGGGAGACAACGAATTACTGATCGACAGCGAAAGCACGGTCTCGCTTCAACTTCTTGCAGATCTACTATTGTCAGAAGACAAAGCACGATTGGTGGAGGCGCTTGGTCAATCCGGTCAGCAGCTGCTCGGGGATCAAAATAAACCGTTTACCCACGAAGTGGCGATCCCTTTTACCCCCAAAGATCCACCTCTTCCAAAGCAGGTTTTGACACACCCGATGCCCCAGCAGGCGGAGATAACGACCAACTTTGCAGTGGGAAGTCCTTGGCTCTATGTGAAAATTTATACGGGCACCAGCACTGCCGACCGCTTGCTTTCAGATCTTCTTGGTAGTTTTTGCAATGACCTTTTAAAACAGGGATTAATTGAAAAATGGTTTTTCATCCGCTATCAGGACCCCTCTTCCCATATCCGTATCCGTTTTTTTCATCACGATCGTCCTGACTTCTGGCATACCGTTTTATCATCGCTACATGAGCGGCTGTCACCTATGATGGACGCAGGTGTTGTCAGCAGTATACAAACTGATATTTACAAGCGCGAGCTTCAAAGATATGATGGCCTCCCATTTTCTGTCGTAGAATCTATTTTTCATGCAGACAGTGAAGCAACTATCCAGATTTTAAGACAGTTAGATCAGGATAAATCTGCAGAAACCTCCCGCTGGCTTGCTGGACTTTGTGGAGTGGATCAATTAATGAAAGATCTGGGATTAACGCTACTGGAAAAGATCGAGCTCACCGAAGTTCTTTACCGGCAGTTTTTCACTGAGTTCAACGGAAGCACCGATCTTACCGTCCAGCTAAACAACCAATTTCGTGAGCACCGGGCTCTAATTGAATCCTTTATACCAAATCCGGGGAACTATGCTCCGATCTTGCTGCACCGTTCAAGGCTTATCACCAGATTGTTACAAGCCGACAAAGATCCATCGCAGTGGTTACCAGGCAGCTTGGCAGCTAGTTTTGTGCATATGTTTTTGAACCGTCTATTTCTGTCCAACCACCGTAAACAGGAGCTGGTTATTTATCATTATTTAAACAAGTATTATAAGTCATTAAACAAAAATAGCAAATATGTCAAATTACCACTACAATCTATTTGAACTAGTTTGTAAGTTATTTAACTTGTGGTAACAACGATACAAAACCCTGCTCAACTTCTGGTAGCTTTCATAAGAATGGATTTATTAACCAAATGGTGATCAGAAAATGGATAACAACCTTATCATCCCAAAGTTAAGATGCCTGGTGATCGATGATGAAGAGACCGCACATTATGCGCTGGTTCAACTGATAAACAGTTACAAATGGCTATCATTTGAAGGGAGCTGCTACAGCGCGATCGAAGCCATTGAGATGACTGATCAGGCATCCTACGATATCGTCTTTCTGGACATTCAGATGCCAGGATTAAGCGGACTTGATTTGCTCAAGTTATGGAGACATCCTCGGCCGCAGATCATTATCACGACTGCTTTTCGGGAGTATGCCTATGACGGATTTCTGCATGAGGTATGCCATTTCCTTCTCAAACCGATTGCGCCGCTGCTATTTACCGAAGCTGTCCTGAAAGCACGGAAGCTATTAGAAAAAACGATTCCCGCTCCCGTGATTTATGAAATGCCACAGCCAAACGAGCTGCAGTCCGCGGATAATACAGACCACAGAAAAATTATATGGGTTAAATCCAGCTCACGGCAGCATCCGATCAAGTTTAAAAATATCCTTTACATTCAGGGTGACGGAAATTATGTCAAAATCTTTCACACAGAAGGGATGATCCAGGCACATTACAACGTAAAGGGGATATTGGCTGAACTTCCAGATCATCTGTTCGTCAGAATAAACCGCTCTGTTATTGTCAATAAACATGCTGTGGAAAATATAGATGGAAATATGATACTGCTGAAAAAGGGGTTAAAATTTCAGGTACCCGCCTATAAAAGCAGGGACAGTATCATGAAGCAGCTGACCAGTTAAGAAAAAATTTCAAATGCAGGCACTAACAGAAGAGCTTTACACCTACCGTAATATTCTCTTTCCCAGAACACCACTCAGACGAGTAGGTATCCATGTTGCATTTTGGTCCTTCTTTATTGGCTATCATCTGATTTTTTTTATTCCTTCTCATCCCGAGCGCCTTACCAATACGCAGGTACTAAGTGCTTACATACTTTACTATGGCAGGTACATTCCTGTCTATTACCTGATGGTTTTCTTTTTCCGGTTTCTTCGAAGCCGTGTAAGAGGTATAATCCGGCTCGTATTTCTGGCCGTATTTGTCATTACTGTTTATCACATCATAACGTTTTGCCTGTTTCATTATTATGAGTCCCAAACGGGCATTGAGCATCTACCCGATGGTTTTCAGTTGCTTGGCAGATATTATCTGGACCCTTTTGCCGCCCAGCAGGGTAAAGGAACAGGAGTAATGATTTACGATTTGTCAGAGCTGCAACTTTTCATTCTTCCTGTATGCATTAAGACGCTTAAGTATAGCATCATGCTGATCATGGGTGAGGCGGATCGCCAGCAAGGCAAGCTGCGTGCCGAGCTTAAATACCTCCGCTTTCAACTCACCCCACATTTTATTTTGAATGTGCTCAATGCCGCATATACCGAGATAAGCAGGTCGCCAAGAAAATTGGTGGCTTCCTACCTCTTGCAGGTTGCTGACATGATCCGTTTTGCGATATATGACGCCGAAGAGGAGTTTATACCCCTTGAAAAAGAGCTCAATTACCTTGAACAGTACCTGCGACTTGAAGGTGCAAGGACCGTTCATCGCAGTGAAATCTTTTTTACGAAAAAAGGTGAAATTCGTCCGAATCATCAGGTCCCTACCCTTCTTTTAATTACGCTGGTCGAAAATGCGTTCAAGCACGGTGTCCATGCAACCAGTAAGCCCTGCGAGGTAATCATTCAAAGCGAAGTTACCGGCGACAGGCTTCGGTTTGAGGTTGTCAATAGCAAACCTGAGCTTACAGAGGCTGCGCAACCAACGAGTGAGAACCGTGGCGGGATCGGCTTGGATAATATAAAAAAGACACTTTCCTTAAAATTCGGAGCTTCTCATCAGTTCACAATTAAAGAAACAGCGTTGGAATTTTCGGTAGAACTGGAACTTCCGCTTCTAGCGTCCGATGTAATCACGGTTTACAAGCTCATGTAAAATATATGCCTGTTGATGTAATAAGTTTGAATATTTTTTAGCGGATGATTTGTTTTGAAGCGGTCAAATCAATAATCCACTTTAAACAAATGCTAACATGCAAAATGCAAAAACCGTAACGGGCAAGCTTCTGCCTAAAAAATACACAATCGCCCGTCTGGACAGACCTAAAACCTCTGGAAAGAGCACAAAAGAAAGTACAACCAGCACAATGACAACCAGTGGCAGCACCTGCGAATTTAATGCCGGTTGGTAGCCAGATCGCAGGTTAAGTTTGAGGCCGTATACAAAGCAGACACTTTGTGTACGGCCATTTTACTATTTTATCCTGCTGCTGCTGCTGCTGCATGAAAAACAATACTTTCAGGGTTTACACGACAACGCTCTTCTACGTCCCTAATCAGTCAAACGCGCAGCTGACCAGGACTTTTCGCTACAACTTGTAAGATGCTTTCTTGCACTTGGTGCTATTAAAGCATCTCCAATTTCATCTGCCTTTCTATTTCAAGTTTCCTGTATCAAGCAGCTTGTTTTTATGGTATTTCCCCAAAGCCAGGCTGTTGCCGCTATTATTAGCTTTAAAACGAATCGTGCAACAGATCATGAAACTTAAAAAAATTGACAGGTTTACAAGACAAAGACAAGCTGGTTTGATTAAAAGCAAATACATTATACATCCTGCCCACAACCTGGTGTAAAAAATTGCCTCATTCGTACAAAATATTTTGCCGGATTGATCTAACTAATGAGCTTTGCTACCTCCCATGAAAAAGCCATTACTGCTGCTATAAGCTCAAATTTGGCATATTTTACATATTAAACCTCAACGCTACCATGCAAAGAAAGTACACCCTCGAGTGGCTGGATTTTGTCGTTACCGTTACGCTTAACCCCACTAAAACTGACTTGACTACGATTACAGTTAACCAAACCAGTTCCATTATCACAATGGCTGAAGACGAAAAAGACAGGATACAAAACGAGCTGAAAATACAGATTTATGCCCTGCAAAATCAGTCCGAAATTGAATTGCTTGTCAGAAGATACCATTCGGATCTTGTTATTCTTCTGGATCAGCTATACGCAAACCATGTGGCGATCGGTCCATGTGAAATACATCTGGACAAGGTGTTTAAATCCGCAATGGATTACCTGAAAGAACTCATTTCATTCATTGAAGACAGGTACGGTAAATTCCTGGGTCTGGATGAAAGGATTCCCTTTACGTATTTGCATTTATGCAGGGAAGAAATCCGCAAGCAGCTGGAAAGCCTAAAGGTAAAACTTTTTCGTAGGATCAGCGACAAGACCCTTACGGGTATTGTTTTTGACACCCTTCAAGATTTTGTAAATGGAGAGCGCCGGCCCGCAACACTCCGGGAAGTCCTCTACAAAAAGGATCTGGTCAAAGGACTTGAAGAAATAAGCCTTTTAAAAAGCGAGCCTCAGCTTTACAAGGCCCTGAACGAACTGTTGATCTACCGGAATTTCAATAAGAAGAAATACCTGAACTATTATACCGGAAAGATTGCCGGAAAAATAAATACTTATGTTGCCGCCAAAGATAAGCTTGATCAGTTGCTGTTATCGTTTAAGGAATTTAACCAGATGCACAAAAAACCCGGTGTCAGGCTTAATGCGCACTGCGCCGATATAAAAAAAGTAATTGGCAATTGGTTTGCTTGCGAGATCAGTTATCTGCAAACCAAGTACCAGTGGGACGTAAACCCACTGGAACAAAGCGCCTTACCTTTCAAACCCATGCCAAACAAAACGATAAAAACTTCGATTAATTTAACAGTTGACCAAATCGGGCTGATTATTAAGGCACTTTTTGATATCGGGATATTGATTTCAAAATCACTGAGCCATGTTTTTAAGCTTGTTACCCCGCTGCTTTCTTCGAGCCACCAGAAGGAAATATCCTGGGACAGCATGAGACGGAAAGGTTATAACCTGGAACAGCGCGACAAGGAAGTTGTCATCAACATGCTCGAGAATATGATAACGCACATTAAAGAAAATTACTAAGGATTAAGTAGTGTACGTCATGAAAGAAAAACTCATCGCAAGCATACAGGCACAATACCATTTAAGCAAGGAATTCACGGCTTATCTTTACCAGGTATCCAGACTCGAAACGCTAAAAAAAGGAAGGTTACTTCAAAGAATTGGAGATACCAGTGAGCATATCTGGTTTTTAGGCCAAGGTTATGTAAAATCTAGGTACTTTGACCAAAGCGGCAAGCAGCATATCACCCGGTTCTGGAAGGAAAATGAGCTTATTCTGGTAAAGGACAGCTTTAATAACAAATCACAGGCGTTGGATGATATTGTTTCAATGGAAAACGTAACTGCCCTGTCTGTCGACTATCAACAGGTGCAGCAAGTTTTAACCACATATCCGGAGTCCAACAGATTAAGCCGCTGGGTACATGTAACTGACGAAAGAAGCAGCCGCCTACGCTTGAATCTTTTAACACTTCCAACCGACGAAGCTTATGCTCTGTTCTGTGAAAAATTTAAGCATTTCCCTTTGAACCGCTTTCTGCAACAGGATATTGCCGCCTATTTAAACTGTTCGCCACACACAATCAGCATGATCCGAAGAAAAAAATAGGTAAAAAGAGTTCAGATCGTCCGATTTCTTTACTTATGTACAGTAGATTCGATTTTTTGCTCCCTAATTTTACACATATCATTAACCCACGGATCACAGCAGCCAAAGCGAATAACATCCATCCGAAAGATAAAAATCTAGTACTCAACCGGTAACCTATATAGCCTATCGTTAGGAAAAATCTGACCTAGCCAAACAATTAGGCTACGGGTATTTCTAACCTGATTCATAACCAATGGAAATTTAAAGAGTAGCCTAAAAATAAAGTAACAGCCAAGTGCCAAGATAAATGTACAGCTGTTAAATGACTGATTCACTCTGATACTTAAAGGACAAGTACTATGAAACTTCATCATGATTTGTTAGCCATAGCAACCATTTTCTTATTTGCATGCGAAAGGCAAACGCCTGACAATGAGACTGCCGAAAAGCTAATTAAGGCCCATTATAGATTGCCAAGGATAATAGAGCACACGATTTCAACAGTGGATCCTGCCGTAGCTAAGAAATTACTAGACCTGGGTTTGGAAAACGATAGCCTAGTCAAAATCATGCGGAGCCAAACGCTCGCGCAGACGGGAATGCCGTGGATTAGTTTCACAGAGGTGGGAAAAGCTTACTTTCTTCCTACCCCGAAGGAAGACATCAAGTACAAGCGACAGAACGTAAAAGTAGCTTTTAAGGAGTTTGGCGAGGTAAAGTCCATTGTTATGGGTAAAGAAAATAATACGGCCATTGTAAAATTCAGCCTCATTTTAAAAGATTCGACACCCTTTTCTAAATTAGTGACCGGCGATTTTTCAAAACCACAAATCCTTGATGCCTTTTTTGTCAAATATGATACCGGATGGGAACTTGACAACAAAAAGGGAGCTGATATGTGGGGTTTAGATTAGACAAATGATTCAATCACAACTGATTCTCATAACAAATTTTAAAAGGTGACAAAGGCAAGAAATCCAGGTAAAGATCATTGTCAACTTTGCCGCCATATCCACCAATCCCGAAAAATCCACAGCTGAATCCCTAGAATATCAGTTAACAATGCATCATTGAATCCAATTACACAGATACTCAGATACTCAGGAATTTCCCGAGACAGTATTCTAATGCCGGACAAAACCTCAACGCCATGAACAATTATACTCCAAAAATTCATCCCGCACTGTTCATTATTGCGACTATACTCATTATCCTGTTTTTCTATACCGCTGTCAGTAAACTGCTGGACATGGCCGAATTCAGAAAACAACTGGCCAACCAAACGCTGCCCGCATGGTCGATCGGACCATTGCTTTGGATTATTCCAATCTGCGAGCTACTGGTTTCAGCGCTGCTGACTATGAGCTCAACACGCCTGATAGGTTTTTACTTATCCACGGTGCTAATGTTCATTTTCACAGTGTACATGGGCTTGGTGCTATCCAATATCTTTGACCGTATTCCTTGCTCTTGTGGAGGGGTACTTAGCAGCATGGGTTTTGTAGCTCACTTTTTTTTTAATCTTTTTTTTCTGACCCTATCGATTGTAGGTATATACATTTCTCATGCCCAAAGGAAAGGAGGACCAGTATCAGTCAGTGATTAATAAGCAGAAGTCGGAAAGAAATGGCCAAGGGCACTTTTTTTCTGCCAGGGATTACCTACTCTACTGAAAACTTCGTAGGCACAATTATTTTTCAAATTCAAAGTCTCCAAGAGACACCAATCACAATGAAAAATCGATTTAAACTTCAGTATTTGCCAGTATTAGCGCTGTTTTTGGCTGCGGGAACAGCAGTAGCAACCAAAAGCCCTGACAAACCTAAAAATGCCTTGGTGGCGACCTGGGAGCGGACGGCACCAAACGCTACTTCAACAGGCAGTTGGCAGGAAGTTTCCGGGCAGCCATGTCAGGCATCTGATAAAATTTGCAAGGCAGACTTCGCTACCGGTTACGACCCGAGGACTCACACAGAAGCTCAAAATACAAGTGCAGCTATCTCAGGTTCCGTACAGCAAGGATTCGTACAACAATAAAAGCTTACCATATCTGTGGAAAACAACCGCCCATGTACCGGGCGGTTGTTTTTTATTTATCTCGGATTCTGCTCAATGCCACTCAGGGGGATCTCATCATCCGGGATGGGGAAAACATACCGGTTGTTATTTGGCGGCAGTTCATACTCCACTCCTTTAACGGTTCTTCTAAGCGTGATGGCAAAACGGGGGTCCTGATTCAGCCGCCTTAGATCCGACCAGCGAAGACCCCGGGCGAGCAGTTCCTTTTTTCTTTCAGTCAGCACCAGCTCCAGTATGGTTTCGCTCGTAGCGGTAAGCGGAACAAAAGTATCTTTTTTAAATCTGGCACTTAAAAGCAGATTCAAATCTGTCAGAGCTAGGTCCACCTGCTGTTTTCTGGCATAACATTCAGCGCGGATCAGATAGAGCTCATCCGTAACCAGCCCACCGTACAGCCCTGCACCGCCACTATAACTCCCTTTGAAACCAAAAGCCCCGCTGGGTCTTTGCACAAAGAAATAACTCTTTCGCAGATCATCTTTGTGATATGATCGGTATAGCAGCGTATCCACCCCTGTGAGTGGTGAGCTGACCAGGCTATATCCGGAGAGATTGTAATGAAATATAATTTCGTAGTTTGTACCCGCAAACGGAGATGGAAACTGTCTGGCGGAAGCCGGGTTGAGCGCATTATAGTCCAGTAGCGTTCCCTGAATGGCAAGCGCGGCTGTGGCCATCTTCTGCGCCTGATCATACTGTCCCATACTTAAATAAATCCTTGCGAGCGCCGCTTTTACTGCTACCCCAGACGGCCGGTGCACATAACGCATCGGGTCATCAAGCAGCTCGTCTGCCTGAACCAGGTCGTTGATGATCTTCTCATAGGTCTGTTGCAGCGTACCGCGGCCCGTGATCTGGTTTACATCCATTTCTGTCCGGTAAGGTATTCCAGGTAGGTCGCCTGCAGTGGTCTGTCGGTA